>ERZ773157.257-NODE-257-length-67035-cov-10.032084_pt1 | contig 67035 bp, 52 predicted proteins | sample MGYA00511480_ERZ773157 | MGnify/ENA primary metagenome ERZ773157 (study PRJEB29015, sample SAMEA2737863) | human gut metagenome | biome: human gut; feature: human-associated habitat; material: faeces | place: China | collected 2012 ... | reverse complement strand
AATGATGATTACCTTGCTTCCGGGACTTCGAGTTTCCGAAAGGCATGTAAATCAACCATCAGAGACAACAAAATTTAGAAATCACTGTAAAAACTCTGGGTTCTGTGGCAATTATCTTAGTACCCTGATGGCAGAACAATTTAGTTTGTTGGCTGCAAAATAGCTGACATATTATGGACATTGTAAGCACACTGTGCTTATCTTGGGAGTTTCTTCGAAACTCCATTATGCGCAGAAATCATGCGCAAGTATTATGACATAATAAGCAATATGTGACGACATGATAGTTTCGCATGTGCGAAGTTTGGGTTCCTTACATATCAAAGTGGAACGTATCTTTCAGGCCATGCCACAACTGATCTTTATCACTCAAGTTAAGTGGGGTACCGTCTGCCAAAGCATATCCTTCCGCTGAGGCAGTTCCTTTGTACTCACCTGTCAGTTCCGGCCAGTCCACCCCAATCTCCGGGTCATTCCAGGCAAGACCGCCCTCGTCTCCCGGATGATAAAAATCCGTACATTTGTAGCAAAAGACTGCTACATCCGACAATACCAAAAATCCATGTGCAAATCCTTCCGGAATGTAAAACTGCTTGAAATTGTCCTCTGACAACTCCACACCAAACCATTTTCCATAGGTCTTGCTGCCGGTACGTAAGTCAACTGCTACATCAAAAACACGCCCCTTGGTGACCCGCACAAGTTTTCCCTGCGGATACTGCTTTTGGAAGTGCAGACCACGAAGCACTCCTTTGGTAGACTGGGACTGATTATCCTGTACAAATTCCATATCCAGTCCCTTTGCCACCATATCCTGCTTATTGTAGGTCTCCACAAAATAGCCGCGGCTGTCACCAAATACTTTTGGCTCGATCACACACAAACCTTCAATACCACCTGCATTTTTCTCTACTTTTATCTGTCCCATATGAATCCCATATTCCTTTCCCGTCCTGTAGTCTGATCCCCAGGCACACCTTTACATCATAACAGTTCTCTGTCCCACGGACACACCTTTATATTATAACAGTTTTCTGTTCCACGGACACACCATTACATCACAGCAACTCTCTGTCCTACGAACATTTCAGTATACATTCAATTACAGCACTTCCTGCAAATACCGTGTCAGCGCATCCTGCCAAGTTGGGAGCGGTGTAAATCCCTGCTCGGTAAGCTTACTCTTATCCAGTCTGCTGTTAAACGGTCTTGCTGCTTTCGACGCTCCATATTCTGCCGTTGTCACCGGCTTTACCGTCAAATGCGCTGCATCATATTCTTCATGACCAAGCGCTGCCGCCTGTGCAAAGATCTCCCGCGCAAAGTCGTACCAACTGATATAGCCACCTTCATTGGTCGCATGATAATAACCATACTTATCCGTCTGGATCATATCAACCAACAGCCTTGCCAAGTCATATGTGTAAGTCGGTGTTCCGATCTGATCGTCTACAACCGTCAGCGTGTCATGCGTTTTTCCGACTTTTAACATGGTTTTGATGAAATTATTGCCATTTAAGCCAAATACCCAGGCGATACGCACAATGAAAAATCTAGATGCAAGCTCTGCCACTGCAAGCTCTCCCGCCAATTTCGTTTCACCATAAACATTAAGCGGTGCATACTCCTTACAGTCCGGCTTCCAAGGTGTCTGTCCCTGACCGTCAAACACATAATCTGTACTGATATACATCATCGGGATGTCTAACGCTCCACACTCAGCAGCAATATTTTTCGTTCCCTCTACGTTGACCTTACGTACGGTCTCCTGCTTATCCTCATCTTCTGCAGCATCTACCGCAGTCCAAGCAGCACAATGGATCACCGCATCCGGTTTCAATTTCTCCAGCATCGCACTCACAGCAGCCCCATCCGTAATGTCCAGTGAATAATACGGTGCATCAATAGAGGTCACCTCTGGCAAAACATCACTGCCGATACTCTCTATTCCTCTTTGGTGCAATTCATTCATCACATCATAGCCAAGCTGTCCGCCGACTCCTGTTACAAATACTTTCATTGCTTCTTTCTCCTCGGAACGATTTCCATACATTTTTGCATAATAGTTCTGATACTCTCCCGAAATGATCGTCTCCCACCACTCACGGTTATCCAAATACCACTGGATTGTCTTCTTGATTCCATCGGCAAACTTTGTCTCCGGAAGCCATCCAAGCTCACTGTGGATCTTTGTTGGATCGATCGCATAACGCATATCGTGGCCCTTACGGTCAGCGACATATGTGATCAAACTCTCCGGCTTGCCAAGTTCTTTACAAATAATCTTAACAATATCAATGTTGGTCATCTCATTGTGACCACCTACATTATATACTTCACCGACTCTGCCCTTATGAATGATCAAGTCAATAGCACGGCAATGATCCTCTACATACAGCCAGTCACGGACATTTTCTCCCTTGCCGTATACCGGAAGCGGCTTATCATTCAGCGCATTTGCGATCATCAGCGGGATCAATTTCTCCGGAAAATGGTATGGTCCATAGTTGTTAGAGCAGCGGCTGATCGTTACCGGCAAACCGTATGTGCGGTGATATGCCAATACCAACAGATCCGCAGATGCCTTACTGGAAGAATATGGACTGGAAGTATGGATCGGTGTTTCCTCGGTAAAGAACAGATCCGGGCGGTCCAATGGAAGATCTCCATACACTTCATCGGTAGATACCTGATGATAACGCTCAATGCCATATTTACGGCATGCATCCATAAGTACCGCCGTACCAAGGATATTCGTGCGAAGAAATACTTCCGGATCCTCAATAGAACGGTCAACGTGGCTTTCTGCTGCAAAATTCACAACGATATCCGGATGCTCTTCCTCAAACAACTGATAAACGGCATCACGATCGGTAATATCTTCTTTTACAAAACGGAAATTCGGATTATCCATAACCGGTGCTAATGTTGATAAATTGCCGGCATACGTCAGGCAGTCCAAACATACAATGCGGTAATCCGGGTATGTATTCAACATATGGAATACAAAGTTGCTGCCGATAAATCCTGCTCCACCTGTCACAATAATTGTCTTACTCATAATATTTTCCCTCCAGTACATCCATCAAATATTTACCATATTGGTTTTTCTTAACTTCTTCATATACTTCCAATACATCTTCTTTGGTGATCCAACCATTGCGGTATGCGATTTCTTCCAAGCAGGCAATCTTGCGGTGCTGATGCACTTCAACCGTCTTGACAAAGTTCGTTGCATCTACCAAGCTCTCATGAGTACCGGTATCCAGCCAAGTAAAGCCCTGTCCCAAAAGCTCTACATTCAGTCTTCCCTGTTCCAGGTACATTCTATTCAAATCCGTAATCTCAAGCTCATTTCTCGCAGATGGTTTCAATCTCTTGGCAAGTTTCACAACATCATTATCATAGAAGTAAAGTCCGGTGACACAATAATTACTCTTTGGTTTCTCCGGCTTCTCCTCGATGGAAACTGCCTTTCCATTCGCATCAAACTCAACAATACCAAAGCGTTCCGGATCATCCACATAATATCCAAACACCGTAGCTTCTTTCTTCTGTTCCGCATTCTCTACTGCCGCATGCAATCTTTTCTTAAAACCATGTCCGGCAAAAATATTGTCACCAAGCACCATACAAACGCAGTCATCGCCGATAAATTCCTCGCCGATAATAAACGCCTGTGCAAGACCGTCCGGGCTCTCCTGTACCGCATAGCTCAACTGCACTCCAAACTGATGTCCGTCTCCTAACAACGCCTCAAAACGAGGTGTATCCTCCGGAGTGGAAATGATCAAAATATCTTTGATCTTGGCATCCATCAATACAGACAATGGATAATAGATCATCGGTTTATCATAAACCGGCAAAAGCTGTTTACTGGTTACTTTCGTCAATGGATACAATCTGGTTCCGGAACCACCGGCAAGAATTATTCCCTTCATTGTGTTACCATTCCTTTCCTATGAAAAACTAAAACTGTTTCTGATGCTCCGGATAACTGGACGTTCTATCCTAACAGCATCTGTCTCTTATTCTGCAATTTATTTTGTCTAATTGCATACTAAAAGGTGACGTTACGTCACCTTCAAGTAGTTTTTTTATTTTTGTGAATAGTATACAATATTGCACGTCTGATTTTGTGGTATTTTACCAAATAATTCTGCACATTACTGCTAACTGTATCAATTGATGCAACTTCTGTATATTGTTATCAATCATTTACCGTCAATCATCTCTCACCGATCATTGCGAATCGTTTGCATCCGATACACTGATAAATATCCCGGCATCCTTTGTGATTGTATATCCATTGCGAATCTGTCCCTCGACATATTTGCGAAATTTGTTGTATTTCTCCAAAATATACTGGTTCTGATTGCCATGACACGACAACACATATTCGATCAACGGCTCTGCCTGCGTCACGATAAGTGCATCCTCGTATTGCTGCCAGTCCACCTCCGCAAAATATGGTGCAAGTGCCTGTGCACCATTTTCTTTGCCAAAGTGCTCGTACAAATTCTCGCCGGACAACGTGATCCGATCGTCAAACTGTGTAACAAGCCGGCTCACTTCCTGCATATGCGCCATTCCATACGTTCCACACACAAACCGTCCACCCGGTTTTAACACACGGCCAACCTCACTGCAGACACGATCCACATCTTTGCAATAAAAGAGGACATGATTTGCAATCACCAGATCAAAGGATGCATCCTCATACGGAATCGCATGGCAGTCAAACGCCGCAAAGGAAAATCGGTCATCCTGCAGACTTTGTTCACGACGGACATCTCGAATCATTCCCTCTGAAATATCCGATAAAATGATCTCACAATCTGCAGGAAGCTTGGCTTTATTCTCTATCCACAGACGACCATTGCCGCAGCCCAGTTCCAAGATCTTCATGCCTTCTGTGATCTGGCATTGTTCATAGATCCAAGGAAACCACCCCTGCTTATTGCTGGAAAATAGACGATGTAATCGGATCCTTGCCGATATATTGGTCGAGTTGCGATACTGCGCCTTGAGACTGTTTTCCATGCCCGTCAAATGGATCAATTCCCGCATACGGTTCCAGTCTACATTCTGTTGCTGCCTGATCTCCGTTACCGTCTCACCAATCGCCTGCTCCACAAGCTGCAACTGCTCAATACGGTCACGCACAAGATTTTGCTGCTGTTCCAGCGAATGTTCCAAATACGAATAATCGCTGTCATTCACTGTCAACTCACGAATATCTTCCAACGAAAAACCAAGATATTTTAGCAGCATGATCTGCTGCAGTCTGGCAAAATCTTCTTCCGTATAAAAACGCGCCCCTGTCGGCGTGACAAGGGACGGTTTTAGGATATTCTGTTTATCATAATAACGCACTGTACGCACAGTGATCTGTGCCATTCGTGCAAATTCTCCGGAGGAGTAATACACTCCACCGGATTCTTTCTTTTTGACCATGCTTCTACTCCTGCTTATGCGGTCTGTCGACACAAAACTTTTGCTTGACTGCAGGTTCCCACAATCACATTATTTGTTATCCTGATCCTGTGGCTCTTCCTTGCGGATCTCTTTTGTGCGGATCTCCTTGCAGATCGCATCGATAAATTCGGACAGATCTTTCACGCCCTCATCACCTGCAAAGCGGCTGCGAACAGAAACTTTGTTCTCTTCCTCTTCTTTTGCACCAACAACGAGCATATAAGGAAGCTTATCCAGTCTTGCCTCTCGAATCTTGTAACCGATCTTCTCAGAACGGTTATCCACCGTTGCGTCAATACCGTTTTTCTTGAGTTCTGCCAAAACTTTCTCAGCATAGTCTGCGTATTTCTCAGAAATCGGAAGTACACGAACCTGCTCCGGGCAAAGCCATGTTGGGAATTTACCGGCATATTTTTCAATCAGCCATGCAAGGGTACGCTCATAGCATCCAAGAGAGGTTCTATGAATGATATATGGACGTTTCTTATCACCATTCTGATCAATATAATACATATCAAAACGCTCAGCCAAGAACATATCAAGCTGGATCGTAATCATCGTATCCTCTTTGCCATATACATTCTTAGCCTGAATATCAAGCTTAGGACCATAGAAAGCAGCTTCGCCGGCTTCCTCTGTATATTCCAGACCGATGTCATCCAAAATCTCACGCATTGCGCCCTCAACGCGGTCCCACTCTGCCGCGTCACCAAGATATTTGTCCGGATTTTCCGGATCCCACTTAGACATACGATATGTTACATCTTCCTCTAAGCCAAGTGTCTCCAAGCAATATTTTGCAAGATTTACACAATTCTTAAATTCGTCTGCGATCTGCTCCGGCATACATACCAGATGTCCCTCGGAGATCGTAAACTGACGTACACGAGTAAGTCCATGCATCTCTCCGGAATCCTCATTACGGAACAGGGTAGATGTCTCACCCATGCGGTATGGCAGATCACGGTAAGATTTCTGACGAGCCTTGTATACATAATACTGGAATGGGCAGGTCATTGGACGGAGTGCAAAGATGTCATTACCGGAAATGCTGTTGCCTTCCTCATCTTCATCATCCTCACCGAGAATGAACATACCCTCTTTGTAATGTCCCCAGTGATCGGAAATCTTGTACAGATCGGACTTCGCCATCAGTGGTGTACGAGTACGAACATATCCCCACTCATTATCCTCCAGATCCTCGATCCAACGCTGTAATTTCTGGATCATTTTTGTTCCCTTTGGCATGAACAATGGAAGACCCTGTCCGATTACATCAACCGTTGTAAACAGATCCATCTCACGGCCAAGCTTGTTGTGGTCGCGGTTCTTAATATCTGCAAGATACTCTAAGTATTCTTCCAGATCTGCTTTCTTATTGTATGCTGTACCATAAATACGAGTCAGCATCTTGTTCTTCTCATCGCCTCTCCAATAAGCTCCTGAGGAAGAAGTAAGCTTAAATGCCTTGATCTGCTTTGTACTCATCAAGTGTGGTCCGGCACAGAACTCAATGAAATCGCCCTGCTGATAGAAGGATAATGTCTCATCGTCTCCATGCTCTTTGATCATCTCTACTTTATATGGCTCATCGCGCTCTGTCATCAGCTTGATCGCCTCATCCTTAGGCAATGTAAAATACTCCAACTTATCGCCTTTTTTGATGATCTTCTTCATCTCTTTTTCAATCGCATCTAAGTCTTCTCTTGTCAGACTTGGCATATCAAAATCATAATAAAAACCGTTGTCGATCGCAGGTCCGATCGTCAGCTTTGCGTCCGGATACAAGTGCTTTACTGCCTCTGCCATAACGTGTGCACAGGTATGACGGTATGCTTTCTTACCTTCCTCAGAATCGAAGGTTAAAATATTCAAGGTACAATCTTTATCTACGGTAGTTCGAAGATCAACGATCTTTCCATCTACTTCTGCGACACAAGCAACACGTGCCAAACCTTCACTGATATCTTTTGCAATATCAATGACTGCCATTGCACTCTCATACTCTTTGAAAGAGCCATCTTTTAATGTAATCTTCATGATTTTCCTCTTTTCTGTGCTGCGTGTTATTATAACTACACCGTCAGGCAGCACACGGACGGCGAAGTTGTAAGCATTGTTCGGAAAGGGCAGAGCTTTTTTGTTTTATAGGAAACGAGCAGTTTCCTATAAAATAAAAAAGTCCCTTCTATATCTCTATAGAAGGGACGTAATATCAGCGCGGTTCCACCCTTGTTCAGTGAGCATCTTCTGTCACTGCAACTCATTCGACGATAACGGTGTCAGCCGGACCGGATTGGGGTCACTCCGAGGTAGTTTTCCACTTCTTTGTGATAAGATGTTCCAGCGCCTCGGCATCTGCCGATTCCCATCTCTCTCTGTCATCACGCATGAAATGTACTCGTCTCATCAACGTTTTCACTTCTTCGTATTCGTAATCTTAATACTATCTTTTCACTTTGTCAACAGGTTATTTGCATTTGTATCTATACCATTTTTTTATAGTCACTATTATGTTATAAAAACAATATGCATATACAATTGACATATTATATGATGATCTGCTTTGTACATACACCCCAAATACAACAACTAATAATGAAATCACAATATAACTTACAAATTTTAATAGAGCTCTCATTCTTTTCCTTTCTGAGAATCTTAATGCCTTTCTTCAAAATCTTTTCTATTTTATTTTAACACAATTTTCTTTAAATTTGCATTTTCAGTAAGGGTATTATACGAAAATGATAATGCAGCTAACTTCTCAAAATAGTCTCCTCTTACATTGTATTCACCACTACCTGCCGCTTGATATAACTGATTGTTTTCAGATAATAAAATCGGCGCTGATGAATTTGAATTTTCATCTACTTCATGGAAAATCACAAAACGTGTTTTTTTGTGTTTCAATATGACATCTGTTGTAAAAACATCTAATTTATTAATACTTCCACCTGTAAATTTTCCATTACGATATAACATAGTATATTCAAATATACTTTGTTTGTCTTTAGAAAAAACAAATAAATCAACCATCGTCTTATTGATACTATTGTCCTTTGGTTTCCAATAATAAATAGCGGTTTTAGATACATAAAATTCTTTTTGACCGCTTACCGGTAAATCAGGAGTTTCTTTTGCTATTGCATCCACAAGGCTTGTTAAATCCTTATATTTTTCATTATCTTCAAAAAACTCATCTACATTCACAAACATTTTTTTCTCTATATGACTTCCTACTTTCTTTGCATCAAGACAGAATGCAGTATTCATATCGTTTCTGTTAGAATAGCTATCGGATTCCTTATGGTTACTTTTTGCTCTTTCATGTACATTATTATCTACATAATACTTATGGAAACATACACTTATCAACACAGTTGCCACCAAAAATATTACAATACAATATGTTCTTTTCATAGATTACCTCTTCCTTTCCTTTGCTCGACATGTTCCCATGTTTTACTAACCATTCCATACGACTTTGTAAACATTTTTTGTGTTCATACAGCATATGAAACACTCTGTAATCCACAAAATTCATATCACTTTTTTGCGTTAAATCATCTATTATACTGTCATATACATGATAATCTGCTTTGTCAATCGTTCAGTTCACTTTTTTTCTGATAATATTTTTGTACAATATCTTTTTTATCGCGTTTGCGGATCGGGATCACCATGCCGTTTTTCATATGAAAATCGTAATCAATGACGCCATCGACCTGCTCCACGTTAATAATATAGCTTTGGTTGCAGCGCAAAAAATATTTCATATTGAGTTTTTGCTCGATCGTGTTAAGCCGCTGATATGCACGATATTTTTCATCTCCATGATAAATATATACCACGCGCCCCTCCGACTCTATCACACTAATTTCTCTCTGTTTAATGCAGAATTTCTTCTGCTGAACGCTGAAACGCAAAAACTCCATATCTTCATCATGTGTACTGACCTGATTTCTCGAAAAGTAATCACATATCGTTGCACGTACCTGCATAACATCATAGGGTTTCATCAGATATGCAAACGCATGCAGTTCATAGCCTTCCCGCAGATATTGATCACTTCCGGTTGCCAATATGATTTCCACTTTGACATCTTTTTTACGAATCGCACGTCCGGTAGCGATACCGTCCATCTCTTTCATAAAAACATCCAAAAAGATCAGGTCATAATCTCCTCTTGAAAAATTACGCTGTAACTTTTCACCTGAGGAAAACTCCACGATCAACACTTCCTGATGTAGTTCCTGTAAAACTGCCGTTACTATTTTGCGAAGTAATCTTCTTTCCACCTCATTGTCATCACATAATGCTATTTTTATCATACTCATCCTCCATGTATCCGTTCATCTACTGCCAAAGGAATGGACACATATTTATACTCCCTGCTTTATCTTTTATTCCTGTGCTGCGATCATCATCGCAGGTATGATCTGCTTCTTACGAGAAACCGTATCCTGCAAAATGATCTGCTTCGTATCCTCAGGCAGATGAAATGCTTTCACTGCCAATTCTCTTGCCCCATTGCCATGATACAATAGCTCTGTCGTACCCTGCAAAATATCGGTCAGCATAAAGAACAACATCTCCACCTCATGGTTAGCAAGCGCCTTTTCCATATATGGTAACAATTTATCCTTGATCGCAACAAGTTCCTGACGATCCATCGAAGTGATCTGTCCAACCCCAAAGACAAGGTCATTTGCCACAAATTTCTTGAAATCCTGATAAAAAATTTCTTCCGGAGATTTCGAAGATAATTTGCTGCCCGCCGCAAACATTTCTGCCGCATACTGTTCCGTATCAATGCCAGCAATCTCTGCCAGCGCCTCTGCCGCCTCGCGGTCTGTATCTGTGCAGGTCGGAGAACGATAAATCAGCGTATCGGACAAGATTGCGGAGCACAATAACCCGGCAATCTTCTCTGTGAGTTCCACACCTGACTCGCGGTACATTTGATAAATGATCGTTGCCGTACAGCCTAACGGCTGATTGCGGAAAAATACCGGTCCCATTGTTTCAATACTTCCAATACGGTGATGATCGATAATCTCGATGATCTCGGCCTCTTCCATGCCATCTACTGCCTGTGTCAGCTCATTATGATCTACTAAGATCAGCTTTTTCTTACGCGCACCGAGCAGACTTCGACGGGAAATCATACCAAAATAATTCTCATTCCAATCTAAGATTGGGAAATCCCGGTATCTCTTTTTCGCCATCGTGTCACGAATATCATCCAAATATTCTCCCAGACCAAACGTGATCAGATTTTCACTCTTCATAAAGAAACGGATTGGGATACTCTGGTTTATCAGACGTGATGCCGTAAACGTATCATAAGGCGTTTTGATAATATAACAGCCCCTGCTTTCTGCAAGACGGCTGATGGTATAAGAAACCAATGCTCCATCACAGACAATAATACATTTTGCGCCCATCTCGATGGCACAAAGCTGTGACTCATAACGGTTTCCCAATATGACGATATCATCTTTTTCAATATAGCTTTCCATCAGATCCGGGTTAGCGGCTGCAATCAGGCACTTACCGGAAGTAATCTCCTCATCCATATCACCGTGTATCATATCGCCATCTAAGGTTTCTACAATATTATGAAATGGTGTCCCTGCTTTTGAAATGATACGGCTGTCATACACATCCATGTAGGATTTCGCAATATCTTCAATCGTGATCAACCCCAACAGCTTTTGGGAAGCATCGACGATTGGAAGTGTCTGCAGCGTGTCTGTTTTCATCAACTCCCATGCACGTTTCAAAGATATTTCCTGACTAACACCAGTCACTCTCTGCACATCAATATCAATAACCTGTGTCCGGACATCGCCCATATAGTCGGGTGCCGACACACCAAAATGCTTCAACACAAACTGCGTTTCTGCATTGATCTGCCCCGCTCTCTTCGGGATATATTTTTCTCCGGTACTCTGCGACTTCAGATTCGCATATGCAATCGCTGAGCAAACGGAATCAGTATCCGGATTGATATGACCGATCACATTCACAACGGATTCATATTTATATGACATACTTAACCTCCATGCATCTGATATCCTGACTTCAAAATCCAGTCAAGTCTAACTTCCACGATTGTTTATCGATAGTCCTGCTCTGTATATTGTGAAATATCAATAATATATTTAAATCTTCTTGCCAACGCCGGAACAAAACGGAATAACTGATCCAACGTCGCTCCCTCATCCGATAAGATCACTGCAAAGTCACCGTAATATTCATCCATAATGGAGAAAATCTTTGTGATCGTTGGGAATAACAGATCTGCCGCTCTGGTAACTAACAGACAGTTTCCTTTGAGCTGTGACTTAAACTGCATCAGATCCATACTATTTAACTGTTCTGCATCAATACGCGCGATACGTCCTGCACTTAAATATCCGGTTTCCCGCATAACCATTGCTATTTTCTTGGATATTCCAAGAATACGTTCTTCTCCATCCCCCATCAAAACAAAATGAGATGGATCCAGTTCTCCTCCGATCAAAATCAAAATATCGGCAAAAGAACGATGTAACGCACGTGTCGTTGGCAAATCCTTTTCCGGCAGCGTTTCTCCGGTCAAAGACTGGCTGATCGCTGCGTCCTGCTGCTGTACTTCTTTTTCTAATTCGTCCATTAATACCGCCTCCGCTGTTTGTTCTGTGCCAGCGATCTGCTGCTCTGGCAGCGGATCACCATCTTCGTTTGGTATTTGTGTTTCCTCTGATGTGTTAATTTCTGACTCGGCAGTCATTGCCGCATCCTGTTCCGTCTGTCCGTTGAAAGCTGCATCAACGACATCGTCATTCACCGGCTGTTCTACACTGCCGGATACATTTTCTTCTGCAGACTGCTCCGGTAAAGATTCTCTCTCTGCCTCCGGTGGAATAACCACTGTCTCCTGAAACATCGGTTCTTCCGGTACATCCACGGTCGGAATGACATTCGTCTGCGCCATATCTGTCTCTTCTGCTGTAACTTCTTTGTTCTGAGAAGAGAGTGGAACATACTCTTTTGTTGGTGTCTGTGCAGATGATTCTGTCATACGCTCAAATACTTCATTTGTTTTATTTGGCAATTCCTGATATACAGCAACTGCTTTTTCTTTTAACTGTTCATTTTGCTCCGCCTCATAAATAGCAGAGATCTCTGCCGCAAGGTCCTGTGTGATCCCGGTTCCTGACTGTGAAATTCTTGGAAAATCTGCAGGATTGATCGCGCTGTACTTATTGTCTGCCGGTTGGGCTGTAACCGTTGTCTGCGACGCCCTAGGCTCTTGTGGTTCTTTGGCCGGCTCTGACGCAGTCTCCATTGCAATGTTCTCCGACTCTGCGTCTACCGGAGCATCCGAAAAGATTTCCTGCGCCTCTTCTGTCGCAGCCGGTTCCACCGGAGTCTCCGGTTTCCATATATCTGTAGATTCCTCTTCTGCTGACTTCTCTGTACTCTCTGTCGATGCAGACTGTTCGTCCATCTCCGACTCGCTTTCCTGCTCCTCCTCAGATATTGTCTTAACCATCGTCTCCTCAAACTTCGCAGGATCTACTTTCTTAAGATATTTCATCTCCTGTTCATTTCCTGCCTCCAAATATTCATTCAACGCCGGAAGTGATCCGGTATCATCCGGATTTGGTTTCTCGGTCTTAACTGTAAAATCCTTATCATCCATAAAAGGCAGCGGATTTTTCTCTTCAATATGCTCCAGCAAAAGCTTGGCGCGTTCTACGATCTCGCCCTGACCAAACCATAACTTAATATCTTCGCATTCTTCCGCACATTCCTCGTAGCGCCCCGCCTGCTGATACAGTTTCGCTAACTCATATGCCCACTCTTCTATGTATTCTTCTTCTTTGAGACTCTTTAATGTGTCGATCAACTGACTGATCGGCACGCCCGCAGCTTTATCAATGCGGTACCGTAAGATCAAAGCATCTCTATTATTTGGATTCATGCGTACAAATTCTTTATAATAGCTTTCTGCATCGTCCAGTTCATTGGTGCGTATCGCCAAATAGATCAAACGATATAAAATACGGCGTGTTCTGGACTTTTTATAAATCCTCAGATAAGTTGCCTTCGCCGCCTCAAACTGCTCTGTGCGGGTGTACACCTCCGCAAATACCTTGAGGTCACTGATATTACGAACCTGACGCATGTCTAACGTCTGGATGACCGTCAATGCTTTCTTATATTTTCTTTCTTCCGCTAAATGATGCACCTGTGCAATGCGGATCGCTATTTCATATTGTCTCATATCTTCCTCCATGTCATTTACTTTAATTATTTAAAGCAAAATAAGTGCGGTACAGATCTTCTCTGCGATCTGCCCTAGTGCTGAATTTGTGACGCAATGACCACGCTCTGTCATCCAGATCACAAACAAGAATTCCTTCCCTGCCGGACAGCATTCCTAAAATATTACCGATCGAATCTACTGCCATGCTGTCTCCGGAATACGCACAGCCATCATGCATTCCCACGCAATTCACGCCGACTACATAAGACTGTGTTTCGATCGCACGTGCCCGCAGTAGTGTCTGCCAATGTTCCCGCCTGATCTGTGGCCAGTTAGCGATCACCAGCAAAACATCCGCTTCCCGTGCTGCGATCTGAAAGATCTCCGGAAAACGTAGATCATAACAGATAAACAGGGCTATCTTCCGTCCCAAAAACGGGACAGTAACAATTTCATTTCCTTTGGCATAACAATCCGATTCACCCCCATAAGTAAACGGATGCATTTTTTTATATTCTCCGACTACCGTTCCCTCTTTGTCCAATAGTGTAAAGCGATTGGTTACAAGCTTTTCTTCTCCCTCCGGGCTTGCTGCCCATCCAAAGCCAATGGCAAGATTGTAAGATTTTGCCAATTCTTTCATTCGCTGCACTGTGCGAGAATCCTTAGGATCTTCTGCCACTTTTGCCGTGTTTAGAGTGACTCCGGTAAAGCTCATCTCCGGAAATATAATGCATTCTGCCGCGGCTTCCGCTGCCTGCTTGATCAGCGTCTCCGCTCTATCTATAGATGCATCTGCATTCTCCCACACCATGTCCAGTTGTCCAAGTGCTATCCGCATTTGTAATCACCAAACCTTTCTCGATGCATTTCATTAAGAATCTATCTTCCCACTATCTTATTCAGTATAGCACAACTCCATATGATTTGCGACAGTTTTTGCAAGGAAAATTTGAACAATCTGACAACTCAACATATTAGAGTTCGAAGATCCATGATAAATACATAGTCAAAAAAAAAGATGTGTGCTATAATAATCGAAATACACAAGCTTCGCACATCCGAAGCTGCTGTCAGGTTACATATTGCTTATTATGTCAGCAATAAAGAGGATATTTTGCAGCCAACAAATGAACTTGTTCTGCCGACAGCGAACTAAGATAATTGCCGCAGAACGCAGAGTTTTTGTATGATTTCTTATTTTGTTAAGTCTCTGATGAATACATGCCCGAAGGAGTGTCTGAGATGTCCCGGTTTAGCAAGGTATCATCCATTTTGGGACGGGACGCTTTCGCTACGATGCGCTACGTCACGTTACTTAATGTCTCTGATCACGTGCACATATTCAATATGCGGTTGAATCTGGCGAAGCGCTTTATATTGTGGATCCTCTTCCTGCTGCAATGCATCCAGTGCAAGTTGATACACTCGATGTTCATTCGCCCACCATACTATATATTCCAGTAATTGGTAAGATTCCTGTTCTGAAATGTTGTTACGGATTCCTTGCAAAACCCGGATTCCCACGCTGTCTCCTTGGGGAAGCAGACAGTCCAATAACCGTTCCAGCTTAAATCCACTCACATCTGCCTGCAAATCCATTTCCTCGCCGTGCAATTGACAGGAAAAGCTGTCAATTGTCAAAACGCTCTCATCTTCTTTTCCATCTGTACCTGCAACGCCTGCCAGCCAATGATTGACCGCCTCCGTCGCTTCACGAGATAAATTACGATTGACCGCCGGGGCACTAAGCACATTCAATGCAAGCTGCAATTCTGCCTGGCATGGTATTCTCTTAACCAAAGAGCCCGCAACCTTTTTGAACATTTTCTTAGGACCGGATTCCTCCGGCCGATACTTCTGTATCTGCTCTGCAACAAAACATTGCAGCCCTTTTGCATCATACGAGGAAATCTGCACCTCAACCTTCAATCGCTCTTCCATGAAATCATGCCTCCTCAGCAAACGCAACAGCTTTCGAGTGCGTGCGGTTGCCCACCGCATAAATGTTGCGTCCGGCCTTTGCTAACGCAGCCGCCACCTCATTTGCAATCACACCTGTCCCAAGAACCGCCCACTTAATCTCTGCCATAAGTTCTCTCTTTCCTTTGAATCCTCAATGCATGTTGTGGCATCAGTCACCACAGACACTGCAACATCAGTCACCACACGTCGCAGCACCAGTCACCACAGACACTGCAACATCAATCACCACACGTCGCAGCACCAGTCACCGCAGACACTGCAACATCAGTCACCGCCGTTACTGAGTACAGCCACTACTTTCCCATTCTTCATATAAATTTCACCGGCATATCCACCATTGTAATACTTGCCGGCATTCTCTATCTGTGAATAATAAATCTTTAACTCCTTCATGTACTTCTTGACCGATTTCTTGGACACACGACGATATTTTCGTTTCTCCCCATCTAACGGAAACAATACATCCGTGTAATAAAATCGGCATTTTTTCGATAACTTCAACGTAATCTTTTTCTTCAAAAAATAAGGATCGGCACTGTCGAAATATCCTTTTTGCGGACGAACCACAATGCGCTTACCCGTCATCTTCACAATTTGATATTGCGTAGCTTCATCCTTGCGATTGGTTCCTTTCGTATAATGCTTCTTTCCCTTCGTAAGCGATGCCACCCGATACACTTTCACACCCTTCTTGTACATAAACATCTTGTACGCAGATGCAGAAGCTTCCGCTCCAACTGTTGTCACGCAAATACATGCGATCACCAGCATTGTCAAAATCTTAGAAATTTGTTTGTTCATGGTGAACCTCCATTCTCCCAGATCCGCTTAGAGTGAATCCCAGGGCATACTGTTTGCTTTGTTGCATGCTCTATTATTGTGTGGATCGTACGAGAATCCATACACAGTAATTATAGTTATATTTTAACAGGCAGGCGGAGGATTGGCAAATGGAAATCTAGTGGCACTACCATTGCGCATTCGAAAAAACAGACTATCCGATTGTCATTGTTCTAATTATAGAATATAATATTTTTATTATATCAACTTCCATTATGGTACATGATACAAGCTATAGAAAGTATGGTGGAATCAATGAAAAACAATTATTATGATTCCAGTATAGAATATCCAGATGATTGTATTGTAGATTTCGATATGCGCTTAATTGACCTATTTAAGAAATTAGATCAAAAATCCCTTACGGCAAAAGAGCGGATAACACATGAATTTTATCGTGTTAAAGAAAAGCTCGATGGCAAAATTCCTACACGTATGCAATTATTCACCTATATGGATGATGTTTACCGATATTGCATAACGCATGCCAAAGAAAATCCATTCCGGCATTATTTGGAATTTTTGGAGAAGTTGCACGAGCTCTCTGAGACAGAGGAAACACTTTGCTCAGGTTTGGGCAAGGACTTTCTGACATTAATTGAAACAACAGATATGCAGAAGGTCTATAAAATGCCTATTAAATATTTGAAGGCTTCAGGAAAAGGTTTCTTTGTCGAAAAAGACGGTATCCAAGATTGCGAGCAGGATCTAAATCTTTGCTCGCGATCAAGAATACCGTCCTCTATGTCATCACACTATTACTATAATCAATATCAAAAATCATAAAAAATCATCAAAATCATCAGGATCCAAACCTGCGTCATCCAAAGCCTCGAGTCTTTCCTCCTCATCCATTAACCGAAAATCATCCGGATCAATATCAGCATTCAGTAAATCTATTTCCAGTCCATCATGAAATTCCTCATCCACATCGCCGTCAAGACCACTTTCCAGCCCAAACGACCCAGAGGTCGGACCCAAACCTCCGATACCATCATTCATTTCACGTTCCTCATCATTCGTACACATAAGATCGTCTGCAAGCAGGCTCTCAACTTCATCAACATGACCGTCCCCGTCCAAATCTTCCCAACCAAAAAATCCATAGTATTCTACCTACCTTTCCCTATTAATCAGAACATTCATTTTCCTCGATTTCCTCAAATATTTTGTCCATCTTCGTTCTTTTCTTATAATTGCGCAACATCTTCTTATCATGTTTCACAATATAACTGACCACTTCACGAAAGTCCTTTGTTTCCAATTCCTGGTCGTGATAATTTTCAGCAAATTTCTCTAATCTCATCGTCGGTAAGCATGATACATCACCTCCTCACGACTCCATCTACTTATAAATTATAGCACAAAAGCGGACGGAATTTTTTATAATTTTGTTATCCACTTTGCCATCCATTATTTCATCAATCTCCCGCCTCACTTCAAAAGCTTTCTTATCTCCTTCTCATTCTGCTTGGTAAAATCAGAAAGTTCATAGGAACGTATACGTTCCTTAACCAAATTCGGAATGACGAAACCATTTTTTACAAGTGTTGCAAGTCGATTTATTACAGTCTTATTTGTAACCTTAAGCTCTTTGCTGACTTCGATAGGCGTGAACTCTCTTTTATAGTTCTTCATGAGCAGCAAGAGCAATTCCTTCTCTTTCCCTTTTAGATACGAAAGGCTTCCTTCCAATTCTTCGTTGTTTGAACTCTCCGACAATTCGCAAACCTTATTTGAATACAGCAGTACCATGCGAAGGAAATAATTGATCCAAATCTCAGGATGCAGAGGATTCTCTCGTCCCGAATAATACAATGCAGGCAGCCCCATCTGGATTGATTCATAGTATTCATCAATATCATATGCAAAGTACTCTTCTAATGAGCCAATTCCGTTAAAACCATATCCGTTGATATCTAAAATATATCCCGAAAGCAGCCTTGCTGTTCGCCCATTTCCATCTTCAAATGGATGAATTGTTACAAGCTGATAATGCACTACAGCTGCAATTATGAGCGGATGATCATCTGTTTCATTCACATATTCCACCAATTCATCCAACAGATCCGGTATATCAATATATTCCGGAGGAATATAATCAGGATTCCCTGTTTGTGAATCATATACAGCAAATAATACTCCGGGGGGCATTAGTCCTCGAAGTCCGATTTTTTCTTTTGAAGCTCCCTTTTCAACATACTTCTGTACATCCAATATCAGTTTCTTGGAAAACCTCTCCTTCTTTGCCGCTTTCTCTTCCAAATAATTCAGTGCCAGGAAATAATTACGAACCTCCTGCTCCGGTTTAAGATAATGTTTTCGTTCATCGCTATCTATAACCTCATCCACCTGCTTCTCCGATAAAGGATTCCCCTCAATTTTAGTAGATGCATAGGAACTTTTCATCTTTGAATTTTTCCGCAACTTACTTGCTACCGCAATAGGCAACGAAACCTCTGATGCTTTATACTTGTTTTTATCTATCTCAGTAATATACTTTAATATTTCATTTGACAAAGTTACTTTAATCATAAAAAAACACCCTCCTGATACGTATATTATATCAAACATCAATTAGCCTTTTATCAAACTCACAAATCCGCTCTTTCAGAACTTATTCGCTTGTTTCACAAGCTTATTTGCTCGTTAATGATCCAAGAAAAACAACTGTCTGCTTCGCATCCGCTTGTTTTTCTCTGAGGCTCATTATATCACGAGAGTGCTAATTTTTCCATTAAAATTACACTATTTTTTCACTATTTTACATTATCTTTCCGCCATCTTCTATCTGCCTCCCAAAAAAATCGTCAGCAGACCGACCACATCTATGTCCTCTTTCTCTCTACTTTCCGGCTTTCCTTCTTTCATAATGTCTTCGCAGAGCAGGATCAGCTTTGGCATCACCGTGTTACTTTTTTTGCCATTTTCAGAGATCTGCAGATCACCCTTTTAATCTTCCATCCCAAAAAACAAATATGCGTATATATTACCTCTATATTTGCTGGGAATTTTCATTTGCCTTTTTACCACATCGTCAATAGTTTTATATCCATTTTGACGTAAATACTTTCTGCATTCACGTTCCTTTTGCATCGGCCAGGGCGACCGCACTGCTTGAGCACCATACATTTCTACATCATTCTCAAACAACTGTTGGTTCTGGCTCTGGAGTATCGTCGCTTGAGCACCATACATTTCTACATCATTCTCAAACAGACAGGAAGGTCCGGAAGAAGAATGGATCGCTTGAGCACCATACATTTCTACATCATTCTCAAACTTTATATTGTAATACATAAAAAGGTATTTGGCTTGAGCACCATACATTTCTACATCATTCTCAAACTAGAAAAAGAGAAATTGAGAGAAGATGTACGCTTGAGCACCATACATTTCTACATCATTCTCAAACCCGTTTTGGATTTAGATAAAGCATTTGTTAGCTTGAGCACCATACATTTCTACATCATTCTCAAACCTGTTCCTCTGGCGTCAATTTGGATAGCTGGCTTGAGCACCATACATTTCTACATCATTCTCAAACGCTGTATCTGGATGCGGCGGTGCATTATGTGCTTGAGCACCATACATTTCTACATCATTCTCAAACAAACGAGATGGAAAAGGATTTTATGATTCTGCTTGAGCACCATACATTTCTACATCATTCTCAAACCCGCCAAAAGAAATTGAGGTCCGTCTGCTGGCTTGAGCACCATACATTTCTACATCATTCTCAAACAGGCTTTCCGGTCACTTTGAGGGTTCCCTCGCTTGAGCACCATACATTTCTACATCATTCTCAAACACCAGACACGATGAAGTCCACTCCGGATCAGCTTGAGCACCATACATTTCTACATCATTCTCAAACCAAGATATGTACAACGCTATGACATTAGCTGCTTGAGCACCATACATTTCTACATCATTCTCAAACAAAGTTACACGCTCGCAAGAAAGAATCTACGCTTGAGCACCATACATTTCTACATCATTCTCAAACCATTTTAGCCATTTGCTCTAACCTGTGCATGCTTGAGCACCATACATTTCTACATCATTCTCAAACGTCTGTTGCCATTACCATTCTACCAAACGAGCTTGAGCACCATACATTTCTACATCATTCTCAAACGAGTAATGATTGGCAGATTAGATCTATCGGGCTTGAGCACCATACATTTCTACATCATTCTCAAACGGTAAACGATACCGTATATTATGGGCGTTAGCTTGAGCACCATACATTTCTACATCATTCTCAAACACCCCAATTCTGCAACAGGCCGACTATTTAGCTTGAGCACCATACATTTCTACATCATTCTCAAACTCTATTGCTCTGTTTTTAATGGAATTGCAGCTTGAGCACCATACATTTCTACATCATTCTCAAACATAATGATTATGGTAGAATATTGTTTGAAAGCTTGAGCACCATACATTTCTACATCATTCTCAAACGAACAGCAAGGACGATCCGGACAAGCTGCAGCTTGAGCACCATACATTTCTACATCATTCTCAAACCAACACACCAACAACGCCACAATATAACGAGCTTGAGCACCATACATTTCTACATCATTCTCAAACTAATGTAGCAATATCAGACGCACGTATCAAGCTTGAGCACCATACATTTCTACATCATTCTCAAACCAGCAGGATATTCTGCAACATATGCACTATGCTTGAGCACCATACATTTCTACATCATTCTCAAACAAGTGAGCAAATAGTAGATCTCAATGAATAGCTTGAGCACCATACATTTCTACATCATTCTCAAACCCATGACTCCACGCTCCTCTCTTCTAACATGCTTGAGCACCATACATTTCTACATCATTCTCAAACCACTGTTCACAGTAGGTGCTGACGGTTCGTGCTTGAGCACCATACATTTCTACATCATTCTCAAACCAACTGGAGCGGATACACAAGTTCCTTTGCGCTTGAGCACCATACATTTCTACATCATTCTCAAACCTCAAATCAGAAAATGAAATGCCATCACTAACATAAAATGTATCTATACTGCGCTCAAACACACTAATCTATATAATAATATAACTAAATCTTTCTCTTTTTTCAATAGATTTCACAGTTATCCTTATCAATAATATACCACTTCTCACCATCTATTCTACTGTCAATATAATGTTCCATTAATAAAACATTCCATTCCCGACAGCACACTTCTGAATACAATAATTTCATTTCTTCAGCAGAAAAGTATTGTCTTAAATTCCAGAATATTAATAATTTTGGCTTTATCAATTCCTGGAGCAATATACAATATTGCAATAACCGCTCCAAGTCCGTTTCATATTCAGCAACTAATTGAATACCCATAGCTTTCGCTAAACTCGAATAATCAAGTTCTTCATTGATACTGAACTCAAACGAATACTCCACCTCTAGATTACCAAAGAATGTTTGGATATGTGTGTTTAGCTCCTGCCCCTCTCTCCAATGCATTTCGTTCACTGCTTTTTCTGCAAAAGATTTCAAAAAGGCAGTAACTAGCTTTCTTTGATTAACGTCTAGCTGCAATGGATTAAATATCATTTCCATGACTTTGCTGATTTTTAATTCTTTATCACCTTCCGACAATACCCAGTTACCGCTATCACCACTTTGCTGAGATATTAATTCCTTTTGAATCTCCCGCCATCTTACCGGTGATTCTACAACACACACTGGTATCAGAGAATCATCCTTTCCAAATTCTATATCGAAATGAACATCCGGATGTGTTAATTTCAAACATCCCCCCTCCCCTCTTTTACTGTGATTACAGTATAATTAATCGTTCATCACTCTGAATCACTTCACTTGTAACTTCCCCGACCAAAAGTTCCATTCGACCATACTGTTTTTCGGTAATCGTCAACATTTGCACCAAACCCTCAGGAGGTTTGTTTTTGCGAACATTATCTTCAATCCTTTGGGCTATGCTGGTATTTAATGCTAACTTGCTATAGATTGACTCCTGTTGCATGACAAACCCACTCTTCAACAAATATTTCCGAAATCTCGTGTATTCTCGTCGCTGCGCACTTGATAGTACAGGAAGGTCGAACATTACTATCACTCTCATGTACCTATAACTCATAAGAATAAAAGGAAAGCTGCGCAATGTCCGACTCATTCAAAGCATCGAATACGCTCTTAACGTATTGCTTGATCGCATTTAGGATGACAAAATGTTTGCCTTCCATTATTATTTCTTCATTTAGCAAAGCAACTAATTTCATTTTTTGTTCATGCTCAAATTCTATTGGTCTCATTTCACATACCTTTCGATCGACAAGTACACGATACGGTTCCATTAAATCTGAGCCCAAATTAAATTGGTTAAACATATTATCATGGAATAATCCCAGCTGCGTAATGTATCCATTCATTACAATTTCACGATTAATTGCAGAAAGCATCAGTGAATATCCATAATTCAATGCTGCATTAATCGGGCAATCTTGACTCCGTGAGAAATCCATGCCAAACAATGCGTTAAAATATACTTTTGCAGCATGTCCTTCACGATTAGTGGCATCATTCCATTGTATCTGTTGAACATAGTCTCTCAGCAGCGCAGCTTCCGTATTCTTCCCCCTTTCCAGCAGGAATTCCGCCTGCTTATTTATTTTCTCACGAACAATTTCCGTCCACACAGCTTCCTTCACCGACTGTGGCCACGTAATTTGTGTACGGATTTTATTGCTTGTATCATGTGAGCCATAATACGAAATCAACTCCGAGGATGGATTTCGCTTATGGTCACAAAATATCACTTTCACCTTCTGTCTCGTTAATTCCGCCAACAATCCAACTGTCAGTGATACAGAAGTAGATTCCACAAGCAGAAGTGCTATTTCTGAAATATGTATCTTCTGCGTTTTCATCTCACTCCGTACCACTAAATATTGCAATTGCAAGTCCAACTTTGCCGTGTTGTGCACGACGACAATTCGCCAACTCATATCGTTTTTAGATCAATCACCTGTTCGTAGAAACCTGTAATTGATTGGTTGATGATTTTTATATCTTCTAATTTTGATATATCATTATTAAGCACCAATATTCCCGCCTTCCCCGGTCCATCTATTAATTGCAAATTTGCAGCTTGACTGGCACATTGAAATAAATGTAGAATTTCCATTAATATCAGACATTTCTGCTCATTGCTCATAGATTGAAAAATCTCTTTTCCTTTTTCTATCTTTTCTATTTGCGCTGACAGCCTATGCCCATACAAGCTATTTCTTAGCTTATGCAGAAATTCATCATAGAGCTCTTCCAAGACTTCTTGTGTCACTTCACTTTTTTCGGATAGGACGGCCTCTTTATTCTCTTTATAGTCGGCACAATATTTGCCTATCTTCTTTACTATCAACTGCAACTCTTCGCTCAAAACCAGTTGATTTGCTCCCTTAAATAATAATTGCTTTCCTGTTCTTCCCGACAAATGCATCTTAAACCCATCCACGTCAAATAGCGTATTAATCTTTATCTTGGATAATCGCACGTCTGGATTCACAAGACCTAGTTTCTCCTCGCAATATCGTCTACGAAGCTCCACAGATTCCTCTAATCTTTTCGCCAAAAATACCGGCACGAACTCAATCGTTCTCTTTCTCTCTCCCTTCTTACCATCGGATTCCACCAGCATAAAATAAGCACCACTCGCCTTATTATACGCTCCATATTTCTCAATCGACTGGAGCCTCTCGTCGACACCTCCCTTGATTGGTATCTGTCCTTTTCCTTTTTTCAAGATGTTTTGATCGAAAAGTCCTCCTTTCACTTCGTATGCTCTTCTTGTGAATAAAACATTATTCTTTCGCATCCATTTCTTCACAGTACATATTGTCCCGTTATCTCCAGGAATCCATGCAGTTTCATTTCCACGTTTTACCGTTTCATTCTCAAACATTTTCTTTAAGTTGTATGTACGTCCCGGATTGTTGCGTACAAACCATGCCGCATCCTTTGTAAATTTTACATAGTATGTGTTGCCGACAACAATATTCAAATAGGCATCTTTGGCATGATGGAAATCATTCACCTCACGCACTTTGATCATGTCAAATTTATGCCGGAATTCACTAACTGCACGAGCTTTTGCATAAACGATTTCGGCATCAGGATATGCCTCTTCCAATAAATGCGCAACCGCTTTGGTACTCTGCCGTGTCTCTACTAATTGTCTGGCAATAAAACCAGCCAACTCATCTTCACCAAATGGCTCTGTTCTTGTCAATCTCTTATATTTTTCTTTAGAGATCAATCCCTTTTTCAACAGCGTGCTCCATAACACTTTTCCGGCTTTTCGATATTCCTCAGGGACCGGGAATGTATCTGTCTTTTTGCTATTTAAATCTCTTTTGACCAATACGCGGTTGTCTATACTATCGTCCATAACCTTCGATTGTGGATATATATGATCAATATCATATCGGTTTGTGAATAACTCATCCAAATCAATGGCATCTCCGGAATACATACATCTTCCCATCTGCGAATAATATAAGAAAAGTTTGTCACTGCGCAATGCATTGTCAGACTCCTTATTTGCCAGACGGTCGTATAATTCCGGTGCTTCCTTTTTGCAGGCTTTGTAAAGATCCAACAACTGGTTTCTTCTAGAAACTTTTCTCACGCCTTTTTCACCGGGCTCTCTTGCAACCTCGACAAAAATGCGTTTTGGTGCACCACACATTATATTTGTAATTTCCCTTACAATTTTTATAGTTTGCCAAATTGGGCGCTTTACTGCAGGAGACACATAAAGCTCTTCAATGTCTTGATATTCTATCTCTCCTTTTTTCATCTGTCCGGCATTCCATTGCTCAATCTGCTTTGTATAATCGTATTTTCCACTTAAAAGTTTCATTAAGTTCTCATTCGTTTCCCAAAGCGCAGTGATGATATTCATCACTTCACCAGTCTCTTTATTGACTGATTCAATATTTTCCAAAAAGGTGCGCGACAATCTGCCCCACCCTGCATATTTTTTGTTGGCAAGCTGAGCAACTTGTTTGTCAGACAACATCGGATATTTTCTATGAATACGCTGTTTCAACATCTTTTGAGAATCTGCAAATAGCGTAATATCTCTAACAATATCCTCCTGCTCACTTTCCGAAAGGACCCCCGTTCCAACGATCTGCTTAAAATCATGATACGCTTTCAACGAACTCTTAAAATTCTGATCAAATCCGGATAGTTCTTGTTCTTTAGAAATTACGCCGTTGATTCTAAGGTAATCCTTGACCTTTTTCCCTGTTACACGTTGGTATTTCTTGAAAACATTATTATAAATATCCTGCTTAAGTTCCGGAGCTATCAGTTCCCCATCAATGCGTAGATTATTTAGCTCGTTCAATACATTGAATTTCGCATACAACAATGATTCCTTCGGCAAAACATCCTCTCCGATCAGATACGTGCATTTATTCGTCATGCGTTCAATAAATTTCGTTGCACTCTCTTCCTCGTCAATCATTTCTGAAAAATTCCATGGATAAATTTTGCCTTCCTTTTTACGTACAGACCAGCTATGACCACCTTTATCTTGATGCGCCGTGTTCAAAGGTCCTACGTAGTACGGAATGCGGAAGCGGAATATCTTTTGTATTTTTTCCACTGGCGTATAACCATCTTGATCTTTCTCCAACAAAAACGGATAGAATTTCTGTGCGTTGTCCAATATTGCATTCAATTCATTCTCATGCAATTGATAAGGAATAACTCCATTATCGCGAATCATTTGTTTTGGAAATAATGTTCCAAGATCCATCTCTGCTTTTAACTCATCGATTATCTCTTGCCCCATTTCATCCACAGACAGACGATCCAGCTGCTTTTTTAAGAATTTATAAAAATCTTCCTGTGAACATTTTTTCTCAATCGGCTGTTTTTTTCCATTTTTCTTTGCCATGCCAATATAAGCACTATAATTTGCCTCATTTTTCTCAGACACACCAAAAACAGCCTCGTAAACTTCTTTATCCATCCGAAGAAGCTGCTTCACTTTCCGCAGATCATCACGGTGTTTCTCATAGGTTTTAACTTTTGCTTCCGACAAAAAGCGCGCATCCCCCAGTATATCATGCAATACCGTCCAATCATACACACCCTTTGCTGCTGCTATAAGCAAAAATCGATCCGCCAATACAGACTCTATTTCTACCTCTTTTTCTTCATAACCATTATCAGAAAAGCATATTTTCGAGATTTCTTCTTTATCCAACTCCGGATCAGCAAAAATATCACTTAGCTTTACGGTGCAACCCGTAATTAAAGCTGCTATCGCTTTCTCCTGTTTTTGCTTCTGCTTATCTGTTCCTACTATGAGCTTGCTGACCTGCGTCTTTTTATCTGATTTTGTGCATTGAGCATCACTCATAATGTGTTCCAATTGAGTCAACACTTCTTCTTGCGTCAAAGATTTCAGATCAATCTCTTGTTCTTCAGCCTGCTGCACTAATGCCTCAATCGCTGTTGAAAATTCTTTTACTTCTGATAATTTCTTGCCCTCAAACAGAAAATGTCCTCTATGCTTAATAATGTGATGCAATGCCAAATAAAGCAATCGAATATCGGGCTTATCTGTTGTATTCGTTGCCAACGCATAGCGCAAGTGAAAAATTGTCGGATATTTCTTATAATAGTCTTTATCTGTAAATCCATCATCTGCAAACAGTGCATACGGCAGCTCCGGCATGTTTCCATTGATGTCTTTCTTATCCTCATGCCAATACTTACTCTCTTTCATCCGCTGATAGAATCCCATGTCTTTCTTGCTAATCTCTTCCGCAAAGATTTCCTGCAATAAATGTAATCGATTTTTACGGCGCTCTGTTCTTCTTCGAGATGTTCGAAAGATTCTTCTTTCTTCGGCTGTCTTAGCAGACTCAAACAGGCGAATTCCCCATAATGCCTTACCATGACGTTTGATAATATTGTACGTCAGATCCGTCACTGCCCATCCTACAGAACCGGTTCCCATATCCAATCCAATATAGTACTCTTCAATTTTTTTCATAAAATCCTCCTTTTTCTCTTGACATGTCGTAGTTTATGCTTTATTATTGATGTCAGTTAAGTACCATACGTATTAACTACATCATAAGTTCAAATAAAAATTTATTCAAATCGCCTTCGGGCATCACAGTGTGTGATTTAATTGAACTTTAGGAACTCGCCTCGGCGAGTTTTTTTGTTGCTTGTTCATACCAGATCATCTCCTCCCCATCACTTCAATCTAAGAATCAGCACTTGTTATCCTTCATAGCCAATTCCATTTCCAGATCATCCGCAAAATATTGTCTCCTCATTCTTTGAATTTCCTTTTGTAGTTCACTGACAACTTCCTGCGGTGCAGCAATCTTAACCCCTTCTCCCAATCCTAACACCCATCCAAAAAAATTATTACTGACAACCACTTCAACTTTTGCTTGAAAGTGATCCTCATCCACCGGGCGAATTTTAACGTCTCTTCCAAATCTATCTACGATCACACCTATAAACCCATTTTGACAAAGCAGCGTGACCGATTCCTCTTTTCCCGAAAACATTCCAAAATGCTTCTCTGCGTAGTTTGCTATATTTCCCTGTGGAAATAACTTTTGACCTTTTCTTTTGCATTTCATCGGTTGAATACGTAACATCTTGTCGACTCGAAAATGCTTGACAAGCTCAGCCTTTGCGTCATATCCTACCATATAATAATTCTCATTATCCCAAATCAGCCCCCATGGAGATATTATGTATCTCTCTCCTTCGTGTCTTGGCTCCATCTCCTTTTTCAAATTCCACTGAAAATATTGAAATGAAATCATTACGTCTGCTGTAATTGCATTATGTATTTCATCTACATTATAGTAGATACTTTCGTTCATGGTTTTTATCCGACCGTGAACATATACCTGTTGATTTAACTGTTTCGCTTCGTATTGACTAACGTAGCGTTCCAGTTTCTCTATAAGCTGGCTGGATTTCTTCTCTGTGATAAATTTAGAAGACTGTACCGCGTCTACCAAAAGTTTCAATTCTGCCAATTCCAAATTTCGATTTCCTACACAATAATATACATATCGTCCTATGTGCTTTTTTTCAATATCAATTCCAAACAATTGCAGAGCTTCTAAATCAGAATATATACTCTTTCTCTCTGCCGCAATGTCATACTTGGCCAACTCATTGATAATCTGCTCTACTTGTAAACCATGTTCATCATCCGTCAGTCGAAGCATAATCTTTGCTAAATACAACAATTTTAGCCTTTGATTCGGTCGTTTTGCCATTTACCCTCCCATCTCTTATACGCATACCTATCGTAGATTTCTTGGTGCAAAATTTAACATTACTTGTCTTAGTGTGGATTCTCTACACATTCTTTTATGACATGCCACTATTATAGCACATTTATTGTCCCATAAAACGTACTACATCGTATTTTTCAATAATTTAGGTTCTTTTTTGGATCGGTGATTTTTGATTTTGTATCCACAATTCGGACATTTTCTTACGGTATCCGAAATTTCCCGGTTGCATTCCGGGCAACTACTTAGTGCCATTTGCTTGTCATCCTTTCTCTTTTATCGTAATAGATAACATAACATTTTCTATTTTACAAAATCCTCTCATATGCAGTGCACCGCCCCGCCCACCTTTTGACTTTCTCCCTCAAACTTTGTATAGTATATATGTTGTGCCATCGGGCACACGTTACATTTTACGACTGCAAGGCATCAGCTTTTGATATACGCCCGGTTTCTTTAGAACAGGGGGATGGTCGCTGGTTTTTTGCAGCAAAGCAAACATTGGAGGGTACCTATGAAATCTTTTGGTAGTGAGGGGATTTTATTCCCTGTATATTTTATTATGCTGGCTTTGGCCGTATATCTGAACGTGTTTACGGGTTCGGGTCTTGATATCGCCAACATTATCATTAATATTGGAATGTTTTTAATTGTCGGCGGGATTATTTTGTATTCTACGACACATTGTTTCATGCCTGCTAATCGGATGATGGCTAGCCTGCATCTTGCGGCACGCAACTTTCAGACTGACTTCAAACGCAAAGGCGATTATTTGTGGGATGATTATAAAGATAATCCAAAGCTCTTTGGTAACAAATTGGCAGATACACGTTTTCGTGAATATTGCGAGGAGCGCAGAAGATTAACAATGTTAGAGCGAAGTGCCCAATGCGATATTGATGATTATCTGAATGAATATTACATTGACAGCGTAATGAAATGTGGATTGATCAGCATTGTTCCCGGCGTAATGACCGGTCTAGGTATTTTGGGTACTTTTATCGGTCTGTCGTTTGGTCTTCAGAATTTTAATACCGGCAGTGCGTCCGCAATTACGGACAGCATTCCGCAGTTGATGAATGGTATCAAGATCGCGTTCCACACATCTATTTATGGTATGGTATTTTCTTTGGTATTTAACTTTGTTTACAAGAAAAACTTAGAAGATGCTTATAATGCCATGGACGATTTTTTGGACAGTTACCATAAATATGTCGCACCCCGTGCACAAAATAATGCGGCAAATATTTTCTTGGATTATCAAGCTTTGCAAATGATGCAGACGGAGAAGATGATGGAGAAATTTAGTGATGAAGTAGCTGATAAGATTGCTCGGGCACTCAGACAGTAACACCACTCGGTTCCGCGTACAGAAAAGAGGTTTATTATGCGCAGAAAAAAGAAAAGACATTTGGAGGAAACCAGTTATTGGCTTTCCTATTCCGATATGATGGCTGCTCTTTTGTTGATCTTTGTGTTGATCATTTCGTTTACAATGCTGCAATCGCAAAGACGTTATGAGCAAAAACAAGAGGAATTAAAGCAGCAGCAGGCTTTGGTTCAAAGCCAACAGGAACAACTGCAGGAGCAACAGGAACAGTTAGACAAATTGATCGGTATTCGAACGGAACTGATCGAGGCTCTCAAGAAAGAGTTTGACGGTACGGATCTCAGTGTGAAAGTCGATGAAAAGACCGGATCCATCGCGCTTGACTCAAGCATTTTGTTTGATTCCGGACAATTTGCGTTGAAAGCGTCTGGTGAAGAATTGCTGCAAAAGTTTTTACCAAAGTATATTGGCGTATTAACAGACAAGCAATTTAATGATTATATCTCAGAGATTATTATTGAAGGACATACAGATACACAGGGAGATTATTTATATAATCTGGAGCTGTCCCAAAAAAGGGCCTTGTCTGTCGCAACTTTCTGCTTGGATGAAAACAAGAAAGTGCTGTCGACTGCCAAGATCACGAAACTACGCAAAATTGTGACGGCAAACGGCAAGTCCTTTAGCAATCCTATATTGGATAAGGATGGCAAAGAAGATCAAAATGCATCTCGTCGCGTGGAATTTCTTTTCCGCCTGAAAGATGATGAAATGATAAATGATATCAGTGACATTTTGAATAATTGATATCAACGACATTTTGAATAAATGATATCAGTGACATTTTGAACAAAAGATATCAGCGACATATTGAATAATTGATATCAGTGACAGGAGGAAAACATGGAAATTCATCCGATTGCCCGGATACACTCTGATTTTCCGGGAAAGTTTGGCATTCCACGACAGAGCGGTCTGGTTCCGGAGTTACGCAGCCGTATCATATTTGAACCGGAATACCGCAATCGCGATGCGATCCGCGGCTTGGAAGATTTTTCTCATTTATGGCTGATCTGGGAATTTTCAGAAACAATACGTGGGGAATGGTCACCTACCGTTCGTCCGCCCAAACTTGGCGGCAATAAGCGCATGGGAGTATTTGCAACGAGATCTCCATTTCGACCAAATTCACTGGCGCTTTCTTGTGTAGAATTACAGGACATTATTTTTTCAAGAGAAGATGGACCAATCCTGGAAATAACGGGTGCCGATCTCATGGACCGCACCCCGATCTATGATATAAAACCATATCTTCCGTATGCCGACTGTAAACCGCTGGCTACGGGTGGTTTTACAGACAGCGTAGAAGTTCATTTGCTGCGCGTAATACTTCCGGACAATGCGGGTCAAGTATTGCCTGCCGAAAAGCTTCTTTCTCTGGAAAAAGTACTGGCTCAAGATCCTCGCCCTTCTTACCAAAACGATCCGGAACGCATCTATGCGTTTGAGTTCGCCGGCGTTACTGTCCGCTTTTTCGTACAGGATGACATTCTCACCGTAGTATCTATGAGTTAGCTGCCTATATACGCCAACTTCCGGCATGGGAAGTTGGCGTTATTTATTTGCCCAAAGATAACAGTATGCTTGTGTTCTCGCCGCAAATCGTTCTGTCTTTAACAGATTCCGTACTTCTTCTTTGGTGTACCATCCTGCTTCAATTTCTTCCACATTAGATGTGCTTTGGCGGAATTCACCACGTGCTTTTCCGATGACACATACATTCATCTCATTGCTGAACCCAACCGCACTATAGCTGAGTCCTAACTCATCATTGATCTCATATAGTTCTAACCCCGTTTCTTCCCACAACTCGCGCTTCGCACTCTGCTCCGGCACCTCGCCGGGATCGATCAATCCCGCCGGGAAATTATAAACCCACGTACCTGCCGCCATACGGAATTCTTTGTTCAAAACGATTTTCTCCCCACTCTCATCAGTGACCATCAGCACAACTGCATCCGGCTTATTGCCACGAAGCTCTTCTCTTGTTTGAACATTACGGTTGCGGCTGATCATTTCATATATCTTTGTCGTATCATCTACCGTCTTATAAGTAATATCATAACGGGTAATAAATTTACCTTCTTCCTTTTTATCAATCTTCTCAAACTTCATTCTCTAAGTTCCTCCTGTTTTCATTTATATTCTCAAGCTTCTCATACCGGAAGTTTGCTTTATATTGGCGTTAGCGGAGTACAAATAGATACACTCCACAAATGCCGCCCCCCAAAAGCATAGATAACAAAAATGCAGCAATAGACTGTTTGCGTTTATACAGCGAATACAATATTGGACAAAAGGCAAGAACATACAAAGCACATCCTATGAAACCATATATCCGCATAGCTTCGCCTTCCGCAACGTAATCAATAGACCCGGGTTCTTCCATAAGATTACCTGCTGTTAAGATACTGTATCCAAGCCAGATAAAACTAATGCATCCCCAAATTATCCCTAGCATTATAATTATGCTTCTTTTTGCAAAAATAGATATCTTTTTCATACGTTACATATACCCGCAGCCGTTTTTCGTCGGATGTTCCTTCCCCGAAATATAATGTGCACGAAACGCCATATTACATTCTCGCAATTCCATTTCCCCTTCAATATACGGTTCGTACATTTTTAGGATTCCTGCCGAACATCCATCACAGCCACCTGCATCACCGCCCACAGATTCTTCAATGATCGCCATTCTTTCTTCCTTTGTGGTATCTTTTATCAATAAACTTCTCATCGTCATACCTCCTGTCATTCCAGTAAATAGCGCATGATTTCTGCGCATAATAGCCACACCTATTGTAACACTCTTTCGCCCTATAGTAAAAAGGAAAGTTGAGTAATTTTCAAAATGCTAGTATACTATACTATCGGGATGCACAGCAGACACCCATCCCCCTATACCAATAAACAACCCAAACTTCACGCATCCAAAGGGAATGCATCGTCACATATTGCTTATTACGTCTGTAATATACATACTATTTTGCAGCCGATAAACTAACTTATTCTGCCATCAAAGAACTAAGATAATTGTCGCAGAACGCAAAGTTTTTACATGATTTCTTATTTTGTTAGGCCTCTGATGTATACATGCCTGAAAGAGTGTCTGAGATGTCCCGGTTTAGCAAGGTATCATCCATTTTTGGACGGGACGCTTTCGCTACGATGCGCTACGTCACGTTACTTAATGTCTCTGAAATACGAGACATAAGTAACGACGAGCGCAAAGTCCCTTTCAAAAATGATGAATACCTTGCTTCCGGGACTTCGAGTTCTCTGTAAGGCATGTAAATCATTCATCAGAGGCAACAAAATATAGAAATCACTCTAAAAACTAATTGCGGCAAGGCAATTACCGTAGTTCTCTGATGGCAGAAACCACTATGTTGTGGCTGCAAAATACTTCGTATTCTTTGACGTAATAAGCAATATGTGACGATATAGCAATTTTGGTTGTGTGAAGTTGAAGTAAGAAATAGAAAGAAGCGTAGAACGAACATGAATACTAAGACAAGCAAATATGAAATAGATATGTGTAATGGCTCAATATTGGATAAACTGGTTTCCTTTTCAATTCCGTTGATGCTGTCAGGAATTTTACAGTTATTATTTAATGCGGTAGATATTATCGTGGTTGGACAGTTTACGGGCAATGAAGCACTGGCGGCTGTTGGATCAACGACTGCGCTGATCAATGTATTTGTCAATCTTTTTATCGGAATTTCCTTGGGCGCAAGTGTATTAGCTGCAAGATTTTATGCGACCGGACAAGAGAAGGAAATGTCAGAAACCGTACATACATCCATTACGTTGGCTCTGATCAGTGGAATCGCAATGGGAATTATCGGAGTGATTGCTGCCAAAGGTGCGTTAGAGCTGATGGATACTCCGGATAATGTATTAAACCTGTCCACACTTTATATGCGCATATATTTTATGGGAATGCCATTTTTTATGTTATACAATTACGGAGCGGCCATTTTAAGAGCGGTGGGTGATACCAAACGCCCTCTATTATTTTTGATTATTTCAGGTGCGACAAATGTGGTGTTAAATCTTCTTTTGGTGATTCAGTTTCATTTGGGTGTTGCCGGTGTTGCTATCGCAACGGTAATTTCTCAATGTATATCGTGCATTTTGGTATTACGCTGTCTATACCTTTCCGATGGAAGTTATCAGCTCCGCTTCAATAAATTAGGTATGAAAACGCGCTATGTAAAGCAAATATTCCAAATCGGTATTCCAGCCGGAATCCAAAGCACGATCATTAATTTTTCGAATGTTCTGCTTCAGTCCTCTGTCAACTCTTTTGGTTCTGTTGCAATGGCAGGCTACACTGCCGCCAATAATATTTTGGGATTTTTGTATGTATCTGTGAATTCCATTACACAGGCCTGCATGAGTTTTACAAGCCAAAATTATGGTGTACGTAAATTTAAGAGAATGGATAAAGTGTTATTAGAATGCTTAGGACTGACGGTAATTGTTGCTCTCGTTTTGGGTGGTGGATCCTATCTTTTCGGTGCGGAACTAATGCACATTTACACTAAGAGCACCAATGTCATAGAGTGCGGTATAGATATTATGTTATATACAACCGTCACATATTTCTTATGCGGTATCATGGATCTGCTGCCGGGGGCATTGCGAGGCATGGGGCATTCCACCGTGCCAATGATCCTTTCGGTGATTGGCACGGTAGGCACCAGAATTGTATGGATCTATGTCATTTTCCCATGCCATAGATCATTAGACTTTTTATTTATTTCCTACCCGGTGTCGTGGCTCCTAACCATTGTCATGCAGGTGATCTGTTTTTATTTCGTACGCAAAAAGGTGCACAATAGCTAGCTGCTCCACCCAGCTCCTGTTCAATCCTGAGAAGCCGGTTGTACTTTGCAACTCGCTCACTTCGGCTCGGTGCACCGGTTTTAATCTGTCCGCAATTCAAGGCAACTGCCAGATCTGCTATCGTCGTATCCTCTGTCTCTCCGGAGCGGTGGGACATAATACTCGTATAACCAAACTGTTTGGCAAGCTTGATCGCTTCCATCGTTTCCGATAAGGTTCCGATCTGATTGAGCTTAATTAGGATTGAATTACCACAGCCTTCTGCAATTCCCTTTGCAAGCCGTTTCGTATTCGTGACAAACAGATCGTCCCCCACCAACTGTACTCGATCGCCGAGTTCCTGTGTCAATTTCTCCCAGCCAAGCCAATCCTCTTCATCCAGTGGATCTTCAATAGAAATGATAGGATATCGTTCCACTAATGACTTCCAATGCGCGATCAACTCCTCGGAGGAATATCTCACCCCGGATTTTGGAAGCAGATACATCCCCTTTTGATCACTTTTCCATTCACTTGCCGCTACATCAATAGCAATCCGGAAGTCGTTTTCCGGTTCGTACCCTGCCTCTTTGATCGCATCGAGAATACATTCTATTGCCTCTTCATCACTCTGCAAATTTGGTGCAAATCCACCCTCGTCACCAACAGAGGTTGCCAAACCTTTTCGTTTTAATAAGGCAGCCAATGCATGAAACACTTCTGCGCTCCAACGCAGCGCCTCGCGGAATGAGTCCGCTCCCACCGGCATGATCATAAACTCCTGTACATCTACTGTATTGGCCGCATGCGCACCACCGTTCAAAATGTTCATCATCGGCACAGGCAGTTTTGTACCGGATACGCCACCCACGAAACGGTAAAGTGGCATCTTTAACGATTGTGCGGCTGCTTTTGCCGTTGCAATAGAAACCGCCAAGATCGCATTCGCTCCAAGCACGGATTTGTCTGCTGTGCCATCTTTACGCAGCATTACTTGATCGACCGCATACGTATCAGACGCATCCATCCCACGCAAAATACCATTGATAACGTGATTAATATTATCAACCGCCTGCAGCACACCTTTCCCACCATACCGTGTATGATCTCCATCCCGAAGTTCCAATGCCTCAAATTCTCCGGTAGATGCACCACTCGGCGCAGCCGCCCGTCCTATCGTTCCATCCTGCAGAGTCACTTCTGCCTCTACGGTTGGATTCCCTCTAGAATCCAAAATTTCTCTGCCTGTAACACGTTCAATCTGCAATTGTTTAAGCACACTGATCACCATACCTTTCTTACATTCTATTTTTGATCAGTGTTTCCATTATTTATCATTCTATACAGATTCTCATCAAAAAGCCGCCTTATAGATCTCCAGCAACTGCTCCTCGCTTAATGGAATATAATTGTTTTTCAAAAGTCGCAGCTGCGTATTTGCAACATCTTTCGCAAATACCGGAAGATCTTCTTCTTTTACACCAAAGTTCTTTAATGGCTCGCTCTGCAGCACATCATCCATCAGCGCATATAACTTGTCTAGTGCTTCCGTCTGATCTACGCCCAAAGTCTCTGCGATAACCGCCTCGAGATCATTAATTCGCCCTGTCGGTTTGATCTCTTTATATTTTTTCATAACAGAGGCAAACATAAGCTGGTTCGACTGACCATGCGGAATATGATAGACCGAACCAAGTGGATATGCACACGCATGCACTGCAGCACATCCGGCGTATCCAAACCCAAGGCCTGCCCAGTTGGATGCTTTCAAGAATTCTGCTGCGTATTCTTTCCACGCATCTCCACCTCCTGCTGCAACTGCTTTCGACCAACAGAAAAGAATTGTCTTTAATGCTTCTGTCGAAAAAACTCTGGAAATGCTGCATCCGTTTGGACTAAGGAACGACTCTACGCTATGTACCATTGCATCGATCGAAGATGTTGCAAAAATCTTGTACGGAAGGGACGTAAGCAGATTTGTGATCAATACTGCTTTGTCCGGCAGCATCGCATTCGAGGCAAGTCCCATTTTTACGCCTTTGCTAACACGATTGATGACAGATATATTCGTAACTTCACTTCCGGTTCCGCAGGTTGTTGGAATGATAATAAGTGGATGTATTTGTTTCAAGGTGTCCACATTATCGTACAGATCATCTACGGTATCGTCCGGGCCGGCAACTGCGATCACTTTCGCAATATCAATTACTGTGCCACCGCCGACTGCAATGATCCGATCATATTTTTTGTCTCGAAGGGCATTGAGAATTGCGTCGACATCTCCGTCGGTCGGTTCCCCCTTGCTGTATTTTTCACGAAATAATGTCTGTACCCCGGTGTTTAACTCTGCAATATAATCCTGATATGTATGCTCACCGCACAACACCAGATCATCCGATCCCAAATCGGCATCAGCCGCAAACTCAGCAAATGTATCAAATTCCTCAATTTCTGTTTTTATCGAAAATCCTTTCATCGTAATCCTCCATTTCTATCTGCGCCTACATACAAAAGGTATTTTAGCACTGTCTGCGCCTCATACTGCAGCATCTACAGTATCTTCCGCCGCTACATATTTCTGCTCGACAATATCAATGATCAGCTCCGCTGTCTTTTCCCAGCCAAGAAGACTGCTGTCGATCAATATATTTCTTGTATGACGATCGCCACGTTTCTTGCCGGTAATGTAAGCATGACGAGCATGCTGTGCCTTCTCAACCTCTTCCCACTTCGCAGTTGCTTTTCGTTCATTCATCCCCTCTTTCGCCATAACAGCAGCAACTTCTGCTTTTTCCGGCGCATAGATAAAGACATTTAAGACGTCATCTCTATCCCGCAAAATATAATCACTGCTTCGACCAACGATAACGCAGGAAGATTTCTCCGCAAAATCATGAATTGCCTGAAACTGTGCATCAATGACTCGATTTGATAAGTTCGCATAGCGAACACCATAAGAAGTATCAAAGCCATAACGAACGCCGATCTTGGCATCTGCCTCCTCGACCAATCCTTTGGCAACACCAATCCTCTCAACGACCTTATCCACCAAGTCTCTATCATAGTACTCTATTCCAAAATGATCGGCAACCATTTTGGCGATTTCCGGACCGCCGCTTCCGTATTCACAGCCAACTGTTACAACAAAATGTTTGCCCGTATATTTCTTGGTCTGCTGTTCTGCTGTCTTATCTGCAGCATCTGCGGTACTCGTTTCACTTACAATAAAAATGTCACGGCCAAATTCGGCACCATACTTGCTCTTAGAATAAAAGTAAAAGAACACACCAAGTGCAAGCCAAGCTCCTACAACGATCCATTCCTGCCATACAAGTGCGGCTGAAAAAGATGCCGGAATGATGTATAACAACGTCATAAAGGCTGCCATGGCAACTGCCATTACGCCAACAAATTTGCCCGCTTTTGCCTTGTACGGTCTATCCATGTCCGGCTTCGTCTTTCGCAAAATACAAAACGAAATGGATACGAACATATACGCAATAACACAGCCAAACGATGCAGCATCGACAAGCCATACAAGAACACCTCTACCAAAGAATGGGGCAATACAGCAGGCAATTCCGCAAAGAATAATTGCTGCTTCCGGTGTTTTATTTTTGCCAAGTTTACCAAACATTTTTGGGATCATCAGCGACTCACCCATGGAATACAGCGCACGGCTTCCACCCATCAAGAATGAATTCCAAGAAGTAATGATACCGCACAGACCACCAATAATGAGAACCTTGCCCATGAGTGGTGTATGAAATGCGATCTCGATCGCTTTGGCAGAAACAAGCCCATTCTGTGAAGCCATCTCCTTTGCAATGGCACTGCCCGGCATGATATAGCACACAGCAAAAATGATAAGCAGATACCAGGCAACTGCCAAAAAGATGGACAATAACATGATCTTTCCAATCTTTTTGTATGGAACATTAATTTCTTCTGCCGCCTGCGGAATAACATCAAAACCAATAAACAGGAACGGTGTCATACATGCAACCTTGAATACACTTCCCAGTGTGTTACCGGTAGATGCCTGCCACATCTGACCGGTCACGTTTCCACTATCGCCATTGATTGCAGAGCCAACAACCAAGAGGATTCCGGCAATTGCAATGATCGCCGTAAGAATCGTCTGCAAAACAGCTGCTGTCTTGGCACCTTTAATATTGATCAATGTGATCAATATTGCAACACCTACACCTAACAAAATCGTTGTAAGATAAATGTCTTTGCCAGCGATGGTGTATAAATATACCTGATTAAATTTTGGAAATAAGTATGTAATTACGGTTGGGAGCGCTGTTGCCTCAAAGGCTGCTGTCGCAACATAGCCCAATATGATCATCCACGTACATACGAACGATCCTGTCGGTCCCATCGCACGATAACTAAATACATGCTCGCCACCACACTGCGGCATTGCTGATGTCAATTCTGCATAAGTAAGTCCGACAAAAAATACCATCAGACCACCAATCAACATTGCGATGATCGATCCCATAAATCCCGATGTTGTGATCCAATCGCCTGAGTTAATGACCCAGCCCCAGCCTATCATGGCGCCGAAGGCGATAACGAGGATGTCCCACGACCCCATTACCTTATCAAATTTTGAATTCTGCTCCATAACGTTTCCTCCAATTATTTCTTAAGACGAATACGTTATCATTTTTTTGTGATAACCTGTTCATCTGTAATGTGATTTACCTGTTCAAAAAAGATGTCAGGGCGCAGTTGTTGTGCGTTCCCTGACATCTTCGTCAAGTTTCGGTTATGTAACCGGCTTTATGCAATTGCTTCTTTAATAGCTTCCTCAAAGATCTCAAGACCTTTTTCCATCTGCTCATCTGTCATTGTAAGCGGTGCTAAGAAGCGGATTGTATTACTTGCAAATCCACAACTTTCCAGCAGCAGACCTTTCTGCATTGCATTTCTGACAATGTCTGCAACCAGCTTTGTTGCCGGCTCTTTTGTCTCTCTATCGGTAACGAACTCGATGCCGATCATTGCGCCAAGACCTCTGACATCACCAATTACATCGTATTTATCTTTCAATGCATTGTATCTGTTCATAACTACATCACCAATATGTCTTGCCTTAGCTGCATAATCGTCTCTCTGCATAATATCCATGACTGCCAATGCAGAAGCACACGCAAGTGGGTTACCACAAAAAGTACCACCAATCGTGCCTGCCGGTGCTGCATCCATTACCTCCGCTCTCGCTGTGATTGCAGAAATCGGAAGTCCGCCGCCTAATGATTTGGCAGTAGCGATAATATCCGGTGCCGCACCAGCCTCCTTCCAATATTCAGAAGCATAATACTTACCGGTTCTGCAGTTACCGCACTGCACTTCATCTGCGATCAGTAAAATGCCATTCTCATCACAGATTTTACGAATTGCTTTGACCCAAGCGATCGGAGCCGGAATAAATCCGCCCTCACCCTGTAACGGCTCAACAAGCATACATGCAATTTCATTGGCAGGTGCACCCTCATCAAAAATCTTATTCAGCTCATCAATATAATACTGAATTGCCTCTTCCTCAGTGTATCCTTTCGGTGCACGGTATAAATAAGGATATGGTGCACGGTAAATGCTTGATGGGAAAGGTCCCATGCCAACTGCATAGGTTTTCTTGGCAGTCAGTGCCATTGTAAGATTGGTTCTTCCGTGGAATGCACCGGTAAAGCAGATCACGCCGTTTCTCTTTGTATATGCCTTGGCGATCTTGATCGCATTCTCGTCACACTCTGCACCAGAGTTGGCAAAATAGGTTTTCATCGTATCACCTTTACAAGGCATGATCTTATTTAATCTCTCGGCAAGTGCTACATATCCGTCATGCACATACACATTAAAAATTGTATGGAAATATTTATCTGCCTGTGCTTTGACTGCATCGATTACTTCCTGATTTGAATAACCAATATTTAACACACCAACACCGCCGACCCAGTCGAGAATCTTGTTGCCATCCAAATCTTCAAACATAGCGCCTGCGCCCTGCTTGATGCAGATTGGATAAGTGTTTCCACAAAGCGCCTGTGGAATTGCTGCATTTCTACGATCAAGGAGTTCCTTGGACTTTGGTCCCGGTACCTGCTCTGTTACAATTTCCGGTAATGCCTTTGATAAATCTTTTGTTGTCATATGTTTGTCCTCCTATGCCATAAATTTGAAACACAGGCTTCCTCGCATCATCACTTGGATGCCTGTTCCGCAAACAAAAAGACGCCAAAAAAGTAAAATACTTTTTTGACGCCTTTGTCATTGCTTTATTTTTTATTCTGCAAACATTATAACAACTTTGGCATGCAATACAATGTACTTGCTGTACCAAATATTTTGTGCATGGTACACAATTGCCGCTCACTACCTCTGCATATTACGATAATTTCTTATCATAAAGGCGAGCTTAAGTAATAGACACGTGTCAATATCGTTGATCTGGCGGCCGAGGATCTCCTGAATCTTCCTCAGACGATAGTTCAAAGTGTTACGGTGGATATACATTGCTTCTGCCGTATCCTTCGCATTACAGTTATGGTTGATATACTTTTCAAGTGTCTCGCATAGATTACCCTGATTAACTTCATCTGCACGAAGCAGCTTTCCAATATTTTTTTCAACAAACTCATCCAAAAATCGACTGTCCGTAATCTTAGATATCATCGTGTAAATACCCTGATCTTTATAAAAAAAGACCGATTCTTCCCGTCCGGACATATTCGCAAGTTTAATCGCGGTAGCCGCTTCATTTCGGCTCACCCTAACATCTTCCAAATATCCTGTACTGTTTCCTACGCCGACAACCAGCCTGGTCGCACAGTCTTTCTCGGTAAGCTGCGTAATCTTTGCGAGAATTTTCTTTAACAGCTTATCACTCACATCATACGCCGGCACAAGTGCCAAGACCGTACCGGCCTGCAACTGCGTCAATATATTTTGAGGCAGATAATGTGAAAACTCTGTACGAATGATCCCACGTATCGCTTGTCCGATCGTAAACGAATCGTCTTTATCCCGTTCCTTAAAAAAAGCAAATTCGATCACTCGAAATTCTCCGGACAGATCCACATTCAAATATCTTGCCTGCGCAAAAACATCTTCTTTGTTCAGATGCTCTGCGTCCAAAATAGAGGTGAATAATTGTTCCTCTGCATTTTTGTTATTTTCTTCCAGCACTAACCTCTTGCATATGATCTGACTCAGATCCACCAAAGGGAAACGCATTGGCAGCTCAAACAATGGTAATCGATGTTCGTCGCAATATTGTACCAACTCTTCCGAAATCTGTCCTTCGTTAATTCCCACTGCTGCAATATCATATTCCTGCATTTTTGCAATGAGTTCTTTCAATTTAAGGCTATCATCCGTAAGATCCCGATTGGTTAGCACGACAAATTCACTGCCATGAATATAGCTCTCCATACGATACTCACTCTTTACACATTGCAAACAATCCGCAAAGTATATCCAACGGATCGGATGCATCAGGCCTTCTTCACCCGCCCGTAAGTTTAATGTTTCCCTTAACTCCGGAATCTCCATCATGTCTATACAGTTCATTATGCTGTCCCCTTTTTTGACCAAGTCAGCAAATAGCTGCTCGCTGTCCCTTGGCATCCAAGGCAGTAAACAGCTGCTTTTCTCTTATTTCACCTTACTCAGTGAACATCTGCACCCAGTAATAAGAATACATATCGTTTGGAACGATCACCAGACCAACACCGATCTTCTTAAACCTGTTATTCATGATGTTTTCTTTGTGCCCCGGAGAATTCATCCAAGAATCCATAACAGCTGCCGCACTTCTCTGACCGGCTGCAATATTTTCCCCGCTGGCCGTTGGTGTTATCTTGTACTTTTCAAAAATCGTAAAACAAGATGTGCCATTCGGACGAGTATGCGAAAATGACTTTGTAAGTTCCTTTGCTCTGTCCTGTGCCGCTTTCATAAGTTTCTCATCCATTGTCAATGCTTCAAGCCCTTTTTTCTTGCGGTTTTTATTGACAATAGAAATCACCTTCTTTTGAAGAGAAATATCTGAAGTTGTGTTCTTTTTGCCCGCTGTCTTCGCGTTTTTCTTCGCTGCCTGCTTTTTCGTGACGATCACTTTACATTTTAGCGTTTTCCCTTTTACTTTAGCAGTCACCACTGCTTTCCCAGCCTTTTTGCCGGTTACTTTACCCTTCGCATTGACCGTTGCAACAGATTTTTTTGAAGATTTCCATTTTACCTTCTTCTTCGTTCCGCGCACTTTTAACGTGACAGACTTTCCTACTGCGATCTTCGCTGTCTTCTTATTTAGCTTGATCGCGGATGCTGCGTCTGCCACCCCACTATACAACGCACTGCCTGCTAATACTGCTGCCATCAATAATGCCATGGCTTTCTTATTCTTATACTGTTTCATAATAATCCTCCATTCTGCGATTCTTTCCCTGCTTACTGTCAACTCACCTCGCTGACAGGATATCTATGTATTGATACAATTATGACATAGATATAACGTAAATTTTAATGGTGTCCGTACATAAAGTCAACCATAATCCCCTGTTGGGAATCATTTTCCTGAAAGGATCGACCGGTTGCAAGAAATTCATCGGACATTTATAATGACTATATGTACGAGATTCTTATATACTATACTGTATAGTATAATATCGCAGGAGTTACTCATTGTAATTACGATGTCAAACACCAGATTCAAACCTTTTGACACCGTAATCTCATTGTACAAATAAGCTGAAACACCGGCTTTTCTGTGCAAAACAAATAAGAAAGTGTAGAGGAAATTATGCATTACCACAATCCATTTCATCAAAAAAGACATACCACGAAAGCATCTCATGGTATAAAGTTTGTTACTTCAATCACTACGACCATTGCGCTGATCTTGGTCTGTGCGCTGGCAGTTTCGCAGATCATTCCGACAGACCGAACGGATCGATCTGCCAAGGTCGCACAGGGTAAAACAACCAGATCAAAAAAGCCTGTGAAAACGACATTTACGCCGGCTTCCGGTGAATTTCGCGGTGTATGGATCTCTTTTCAGGATATTGGAGAAAAGCGCTACACCAAAAAGCAGTTTGAGAATTTCATCAACAAGACGTTTGATAACTGCAAAAAAAATGGATTTAACGCTGTGATCGTTCATGTTCGTCCATTTGCCGATGCCTTGTATCCGTCCAGCTATTTTCCATGGTCTCGCTATGTATCCGGAAAAGCCGGGAAACATCCGGGATTCGATCCGCTCTCCTATGCGGTCAGCGCGGCACATAAGCGGGGCTTAGCTTTCCATGCATGGATCAACCCTTATCGCATTGCCAGCAATACGACCAACGTATATAAACTCCCGAAAAAATCCATTGCCCGAAAATGGGCTGTTTCCAAGAAAGCTTCCAAACGCCGCAATGTATTAAAATGGGATGGGAAACTGTATTTTAACCCGGCTTCCAAAGATGTCCAAAATCTTGTTTGCAATGGTGTCCGTGAGATCGTGCGCGATTATGCTGTAGACGGCATTCATTTTGACGATTATTTTTATCCGAATCTGGGTGCGAAATACAAAAAGGTATTTGACTACAAAGAATACAAAGCATACGCAAAGCGCTGCAAAAAGAAACACAAGAAAAAAGTTTCGATCGTAACTTGGCGCAGGAACAACGTATCCAACATGTTAAAACGTGTTCGAACCATCGTACATAGATTGGATAATAATTGCGTATTTGGCATCAGCCCGGCAGGCAATATCCGTAATTTATATGCAAAAAATAATTATTACGCAGATGTCAAAAAATGGATGCGTTCTTCCAAATATATTGATTATATCTGCCCACAGATTTACTGGACATTCAGTCAAAAGACTTGTCCTTTCCGCGAAACCACAAACAAATGGCTCGCGATACCACGCGCAAAATCCGTAAAAGTATATGTCGGTCTGGGCGGTTACCGCGCCGGCATCTCTAAACGGGAGGCAAAATTAGGAGCGGACGCAGAGTGGGGCACAAGCCGCACTAATCTCAAACGCCAGCTCCTATACTTACGCTCACAAAACAGTTGTGGCGGTTTTATGTTGTTCTCTTATTCCGATTTGATCCGCAAATCGGCACGCTCAGAAATGAAGCGATTTACAAAATTGCTGAAAACTGTACCTTCAAATGCTGTAGGACCAACTGCGACGCCAACGGCAGCTCCAACCACTGTACCGACAGCAGTACCAACAGGAACTCCAACAGATGCTCCAACGGACAGCTCAATGGCAGCTCCAACAGAAACTCCAGCGGCAGCTCCAACAAACTCACCGACCGTTACCGGCAACTGATCCCGGACCGCGCATTGGAACCGTTACCGGCAACTAATCCCGGAACGCACGGCGAAACCGTTACTTAACAGCTAACTCCGCAGGCGGCTTTGCCAGTATGTTGTGCACCGGAATAACGCTTACAATTGCATTTACCAGCATGATCGCCGCTATCAACGTTATCGCGCCCCACCATGGAAAGCTTAGATTCATTCCAAGGGATGGCACGGATGCGGCGAACTTCATAACACCTGTCGTGACCACAACCCCGGGAAGTGTCGTATAGCAATTGATCAGCAGCATTTCAAGTATAAAAGAACGGATAATACTTGCCTTGGAAATTCCAAGCAGGCGATACACCGTCAACTCCTCCATTCGTGATGATGCATTGGAGCGGATCGTATAATAAATGATCAACACAGACAAGATGACAGCAATCATTGCAAACAATGCCTTGCTTCTCGTCTTGTCTTTCATTTTGTTCCGATAGGCTTTCACTTGTTGCTCTGCCGGAATCGTCACTTTGACCCGAAACATTTTTTGATACGGTTTCAGTTCACTTTGCAATTGCTTTACCAGCTCTTCCCGCTGCTCCAAATCATCAACATAATATTTTATCTTCTGCATTCCCACTGCCAACTGGTCTGCTAACTGTTTACCGGCGGCATCTGTCAAAACATAATCAACATCACAGGAATTATCAAATCCACCCACTACAATGTAATTTTCTCCTGCATTACTAACCGGTTCTTCTTCGTAAAACACGGAACTGTTACCAAGCTGTTGCACCGGATATTCTTTCTGGTTTTCCTGAAATTCCTGATAACTTTTGATCTGATCATATTTTGACTGCGGAACCAGCATCTGATCATCCTGCAAGGTTACATTATCGTACTTACCCGGATACATCTTCCGCAGCTCTGATAATGACATGACCGAATAGGAACTCGCAACCATTCCTAGCAGCTTTGATTGACTGCAGTAAATGGACGCCTCGTTGTTGCCACTAATGCCAACTACCGTCAGATCTTTGCTGAATGTGTTAATAGAAAGTGTCTCTCCTAACAACTCCTTTGCGGACGCATATTGACCGGCAATAGCCGTGTCACTTTTCAAGAAACGATCCGCAACCAGCTTATCGATAACAATCTCATCCGATTTCTTTGGAAGCCGTCCATATAACAGATCTTTCTTCGTAACTTTCGATATGTCCACATAGGAAAAGTCGCGGATCACCTGGCTGCTCCCCCGCATCTGATATAACGTATCTGCCTGTATCACCAGGTCACGCGCTGCATCGTAAAACATCATATCCTTACGTTTCCCTTTCGAAAGCACCTTATTATAACACTCCTGCATGGTATCACCAACGGCATATTCTTCTGCCGGAGAAGCCAGTTTCATCTCCACCTGTACATAATGTGAATCATCCTTCACAATCTCTTCCCGATGCACCGTAACTGCTGTGATCAAGTCCGATATCGTCAGCGAAAGCATGATTGCTGTTATTAAAAGGATGACAACGATAAATGCCTGCTTTTTCCCCAACAACTTCAAATTTTCTAGTGTCATTCGCCAGGTTGCTTTCCAGGACAACCCGGATTTTTTACTCATTTCCAATGGAGATAATTCATATGAGAAGTTCTCAACATCTTCCATCTCCAGTTTTGGTCTTGGCTCATCAAAGATTTCACATCCGGCTTCTTCCCCCGCAAAGATCACATCACTTGCCATGTCACTCCGAATATAAAGTTTCCCACTTTTCCATGCCATTTTTAATCGAATAGGTTCCTCTTTACTGTCCGCATTTTGGTACACTTCAATTTCATTTTCATCGCTTTGCATGGCCTGACATGTGAGCTCCGGCAAATAAATATTACCATCGTCCGATCGTTCATAACTGCTGCCGGAATGATTATCGTAATCTTTTATAATCTCTCCATCCTTGATCTCTAGAATACGATCCGCAAAAAACTCAGCAATACGGCGCTCGTGCGATACTAAAATAACCAGACATTCCTTGGAAATCGCACGCAATATACTCATTGTACGTATTGTATTTTCCTCGTCCAGATTGCCGGTGGGCTCATCTGCCAATATGATCTGCGGTGATTTCACAAGTGCCCGGGCAATAGATACCCTCTGCTGCTGTCCACCCGACAATTTGGATACCAGCTTCTTTTTGTAACGGCCTATGCCAAGCTGCTCCAATACATACGATACTCTCTCATCTTTTTCCTCATCCGTCAGATCATAATGACTAAGTGCAAGCTTTACATTATAAGCAACCGTGTAATCCTGCAGCAAATAATAATTTTGGAAAATATAGCCAAATTTTTCACAACGCAAATGTTCAATTTTCTTTGGCTCGTACTTCTTTAATATCGTTTCGTCTACGGTAAGTGTTCCTCCCTGAAACACATCCAATCCACCAACGGTATTTAATAACGTGGTTTTTCCGGAACCGCTTTCCCCCAAAATACATACCAAACCTGTCTGTGGCAGCTCCAATGTAATATCATTCAATACATGAATCTCACTTCGTTTACCGCGGTTAAAATATTTCTGTAAATGTTCTATCTTGATCATTCGCTCACCTTCCCTTTTAACAAATGATTAAACGCTGCTACCATCACCATCGCAGCCACATAATTGTACATAAAGTACACTAGGTACCCGGGCCATTCATAATAGTAGAGCATAGCACGCAGCGCCGGCACAAAGATTCCAACTACATTCATCACTACCGCGACCACGATAATAGCAGTAATACTGTATCGACGCATCTCCATATAATTGATCTTGCCGATCAATTTTGTGGACATACCCATGAATTTTAAGATTTTCTGGTCTTTGATCTGAATCTTAAATATAGAACGTAAGATCAATATCTCAGCAGCCATCATCACTAATAGTATTGCCACTGCAATGCCGATCGTCCTTAAACGTTCCTGTACCAGATCTGAATCGTATTTATCTGCACCAAAACGCAGTGTACTCACAGCCTCATACCCGGCTTTATCCAATGCCTTTAACACATGATCCATTTTGGCGTAACTTGTAATATATACCGATGCCTGCCTGCTGTCGGTGCGATAATACTTCGCATAAATATTCTGAGAAACCTCTGCAAAATTTGCCCCACAGCCATTTATCTTCTCACCGGTTTCTACATTCTCGATCTGTTTGACATCCTTGGTTTTCATATCCTTGTCATACTGATCAATATGCAATAAACCGGACTGACCTAAAAGAGTTAAGTCATTATCTTCTGCCCGATACACCGCTGCTTCATATTCACCTGATACACAAAGTTCGTTATCCTTCTTCACGATATCGCCAACAATCGGCCACAATGTTGCCTGTCCCTGATATTTTCCGAGTTTTTGATTATAGGCATATTCATAGAATACTTTGCCACCGGTTACGGTACTTTGCAGCATTGTACATATCTCCGGCGAAAAGTACACCTGTTTATCCTTATTTTTTAACAGTCCGCTTACTTTCATCTTCCGCTGTATATAATTCTCCGTTGATGACCAAAGCACATCGCTTGTATAGAAAAATGTAATCGTATCACCAACCTTATATTTTCCCCGATCGTACAGTACAACTTCATCGATCTTCTTTGGCAGACTGCCCTTTGCGAGATCCGATTTCTTTAAGCAGGAAGACGATCGCATGTATTGATCTTTCTTGACGTATTCAACGTTCTGCGAGTCATACATCCACCCTTCATCGCTCGTACTCATCCTATTATAGCCGTACTCCTGTCTATAATCTTTTCCTTCCTCAAAATAATAATTGATGTCATTCACAATATCATACTGATCCACCGAAACGACGTGCTTCATTTTGGTGAGTCGGTCAATATCTTTTTTCGTCATAAACTTTTGATCTTTGCGTCTAAGCGAAATGCGCTTATCATCCTTGCGCGCAAAAGATGTTGCCGAATACTCTTTGGTGTAAATATCATCTGCATTCATTAGCAACTGCCCGATAAATAAAAACGATACGATAGCAGCAGCTAAGAAAAAGCCCATAAACAATGCAACTTTTTCCGGCTGTCTCACTGCATTCATTCGCACAAAGATCCGCCCTATGGTATGATCGCGAAGTCGTTCCTCATTGCTTTCAGACTTTTTACCGGCTGACGTTTTCTCATTGTTGTCCACCTTCTCGGACATCTCCGGTTTCTGCTCTGTGTCCATATTTTCGGATACGTCCAAGATCAATGATCCATCATGCAATCGCACTTTTCTGGTAACATATTTTTCTACCTGTTCATAATTGTGAGTTACCATTATAACCAAATGGTCTTGCGAAAGATCTCGAAGCAATTTCACGATCTGCGCTCCGGTTTCACTGTCCAAGTTACCGGTTGGCTCATCCGCCACAATAATATCCGTATCCTTTGCCAACGCACGAGCAATCGACAATCTCTGCTTTTGACCACTGGACAACTTAGACGCACGCTGGTCTCTCTGTGCACTCAGGCCTACCCGTTCCAAATAATGAATTGCCTTGTCTCCAGCTTCTTTCTCAGGCACTCCCATGATCAAAAGCGCACTGACGATATTTTCTTTGGCGGTATAATGACCGATCAAACTATAATCTTGAAAAACAAAGCCGATCTTAGTACGACGATATTCTTCCCAGTCATCTTCATCATACTGAAATGTCGGCTGTCCATCCACATAAAGCTCCCCATCATCAAACGTATCCATACCGCTGATGATCCTAAGCAATGTTGACTTTCCGCTGCCGCTTTCCCCTGTGATCGCAACAAATTCTCCCATGCGAAACTCCAGATTGATACCCTGCAATGCCTGTGTCACTGCTGTTTCGGAATAATAATACTTCGAAATATTTTGCAACTTAATTCTTACTTGCTGCATATTTCCCTCCTTTTTCACGTTGTACATACTTTGACTCCCAACATACTTTGACTCCCAAAAAGCATATCATAAAAAAAGAGGCGAATCTTCCTGGAAAATTCTACCTCTACTAATATATTTTTTTCCGATTTCTGGAAATTTTAATGCAACATTCTATAATTATTGCTGTAATTTCACGTCTTGTCTTTGTTAATGAAACGCATCTGTCCTTCCTCTTCTCCATAACGCTTTGCAACAACTTCCAATCCCTGCAAATGACGACATTCGGAACATAAATTCCCGAAATCCAACGGCTTACCGCAGATCTGACAATACACCTGCGACACTGTTTTGCCATCTGTATTTTTGTACTGAATACGACCTTCACGGATCCATGCGCGTACCTTCGCATTGGAAATGCCAAAATGATCGGCCACTTGAGATTCATTCACATCATTTTTACGAATATAATCTTTCACTTCATTAAACAGATTCATTTCCATGCATGCCGGACATATATCTTTATTATATTTAGGATGTAATCTGCGTCCACACTGTTTACAGCTCTTTATCTCCGAATCCCCAAAACGATTTCTATCTACGATCATACTTTCCCTCCTCTTCTCATATTTCTGCAGCTGCCTTTATTCATAAAGCCGGCTGCCACGAATTTTCTGCTCTTATAAGAATAGCACTCTACGAAAACACCGTCAAGAAAAGATACGATCGAACCAGACTTCGTAAATTTGGAACATTGCTTGTCCAAGACCATCACGGATCCAAATAATCCCCCAAATTGCTATTTATTGTTGGAACAGGCTGTGGCGTTGTTGTGTTCTTACGTTTCGAGCTGCTGTCTGTTCCCTTATTTGAGGAAGAAGAATCGCTGTCTGTCCCGGCATTCCCGTTTGACGAATTCTTGGTCTGCGTATCATCATTCGACTGGTTATACTGCAGATTGGAAATCTGTTCACTATCCATATCATAAACATAACTTCCACTCACATCTACGCCATCTTCTGCTTCTGCCGCAAAATCAATCGTTAGCCTGCTCCCATTTTGTTCCGCGAGCTTGTACACCGCAATTGCTCCACTTTTAAACTGAATCTGTGTGTCATTATATTTGGCAAAGATACTGCTGAGAATATCATTACCGTCTTCCTGCCGGTACAGTTCCGTAGCTTTATCAACATCATACAGCACAAATGTCTGTGCTTTGGTGCCATTATAGATCAATACTGCATATCGTCCGGTCGAAGCATCAGATTGCGGCACCCACTTCAACTCGCAAAAATATCCCTTGACCTCGTTCATCTTTTTCTTGTTTTGTGACATCATGATCTGACCGATTTCCGGGCTTCCGGTCGTGTCAGTGGTCGTCTGCACACGCATACACTCGTTGCCATCGGCATCTTCCAAAGTCTCTGTCTTGCTGACGCCCGCTTCCTCTGTTCCCTGTGACGCCCTTCTATGCTGATTCAATTCATCAGACGATAATTTCTTTGCCAGGAACTTTGTTGCATCGCTGTCCCAAATATAGTACAGCTTTCCAGCGGATAGCTGCATATAAAACAAGTCCTTCACGTCCGATTCCTGACTCGGCTTCACAGACTGCATCGATGCCGCCTGCTCCCCATATACCGCCTCTGAGACGATCTGCAAACCGGTCTCCTGCATCTGAAACATTACGTACACATACGTCCGCAAGTTCTTAACCTGTTTTGCCGGCGCCGGCGTGACGTTCTCGGCAACCTTGCTTGACGCTGTTTTTGACTTGCTGTCCGTTTTGTTGGACAGCAATCTCCCGATCTGCTTTTGCTCTGCTGCATCCCACGCTCTCTGCTGTCCCAAAAGCAGTTCTTGAATCCCATCATTATTATAGTCACCGGTCTGCAGCTTCAATCCCTCCGGGAAATAAAGCGTATCCTTCGCAATCCCCTGCTCTCGAAACACTTTCTGCAGGTCAACAACTGCCAATTCACTGCCTGCTGCATCCGCAAGCTGCAGCTCGTAACTGTTTGCAAGGATCCTGCCGTTGGCTTCATTACGCTTATGCCGCAAGGAAACTGTCTGTTTCAGTCCACTTGGCGACAATACATCTGTCTGCGAAAGGATGAGATTCGTTTTTCTCGTGTCCTTATTTGCGGACAGTTTCTCACTCCCGGCATTCCACGTTCCTCCCGCCCATACATTTTGAACCGGACGTAACAAAAAAAGCCAGAAAAACATCAAAAGCAAAAGGATCACACTGGTCATTTTATAACACATTCGGTCGGATCCCTGATGCAGCAAACGCTGCGACCGTCTCTCTAAGTCTGTTTCAAAGCTTGCACACACAGTAAATGGCACACGGCTTTCCTGCGGTACAATGTTCAAAATCCCTTGTATATACGCATTCTTGTCTGCCGCACTGCATCTGTCCACGGCACATTCATCGCACGCCATCTGCTCATCCCGTCTAACCAAAAATACGGCAGCCCATACGCAAGGATCGTACCAATGCAAAAGCAGCGCCGTTACATAAAACGCATTCCAAAGATTGCTTCTGCGAGCACGTCGACACTCCATATGTGCTAATGTATATTTCGCCTCCTGCACATTCATCGTTTCCGGCAAAAACACGCGATTCACGAACAGACCTGTCATGACCGGCAATTCGACCGCTGACTGGTACAAAGTACCCTCCAGTCGTTTTTCCCGCATACGGATCGCGGAACGCACCTTTCCCGCCCGAATCACCAAAAGAACTACCAATAACAGCATTCCTGCAAAGTATCCTATCGCCATGATCCGATAGAGAGACGTTACTTGTATGTTCGCTTGCCATACATCGTGCAGACTGCGAAGCAGTCCGCCATGCTGCGCATCGATATCAAGTCCTACATCTGCTAAAAATCGATGGTAACTGCGATTCCACGCCGGAACAATACTAAACATACTGGAAATCTGGATCGGACACACGATCCGCAAAAAATACAACCGCCACAGCCATACCATATATTTCTTTGGCAGACCACTTATAACCACACGCAAAAACAGCAGCGGCAGGAACAAACTCACAGCCGCCGCTTCCATTGCGATCACAATATAAAAAAAGCGATATAAAAAAGCAAAGCCAGCGCTTTGCTTTGCAAGAATTGCTAAAGCAATTCTTGGCGATGTCGCGCTACACAACAGCAATTTCATATCAATTAAAATATCCAAGTGCATTACTATGCCTCCGCATTCACCTTCATTTTTTGTCCAATTACACATTATAAAGGGGTTTGCTGCAATACGCAAGACTGAACTTTGGTTGCAATTCCCATGCCAACGTGGTACATTTGAACTACCGCTTAAAACGATAACTAATTAATAATAAAAAATAAGGAGCGCTTATGAACGATTTATTTTTGAAAGTTGCTGCTGCAACGCCGGACATCCGTGTTGCAGATCCCGATTACAATACAGAGCAGATCATCGAATGTATGCAGAAAGCAAATACAGAGCATGCGAAGCTGTTGGTTTTGCCGGAACTTTGTCTGACCGGCTATACCTGTGGCGATCTCTTTTTACAAAAGGCGTTATTAGACGGTGCCATCTCCGGCCTGAACCGTATTCGGAAAGTGTCCGCTAATATGGATATGATGACCATTGTTGGTCTGCCTTTTTCTTATATGAACCGGCTATATAACGTAGCCGCTGTCGTATTCCATGGAGAAGTAATATGTCTGATCCCCAAAACTTTTATTCCGAATTATTCCGAATTTTATGAAGCAAGGCATTTTACAGCCGCCCCGAAAGAGGGCATTTTCCTTCATATGCCGGAACTTTGCGATGAGGAGGGATTAGATCTCATCTGGTTTGGCAGCAAGACCTTGTTTCAAGCAGATAATATGCCGGGATTGATCATTGGTGCGGAGATCTGCGAGGACTTATGGACTGCAGCACCACCTTCTACCGCACACGCTCTGCACGGTGCAACCATCATTGTTAATCTGTCGGCCAGCGACGAAACAACCGGCAAAGATATCTATCGCCGTGAGTTAGTAACCGGACAGTCTGCCCGCCTTTTGTGTGCATATATTTATGCAGATGCAGGAGAAGGCGAATCCTCTACGGATCTTGTATTCGCCGGGCATAATCTGATCGCCGAAAACGGTACACTGCTCAACGAAAGCAAGCGTTTCCAAAACGGTATGATCCTGTCTGAGATCGATCTGGGGCGTTTAACCAGTGAGCGTAGACGCATTTCCACGTTTCCACAAATTGTTCCGGGCACCGACGAGTCAGAGAAAGATGCTTATCAGATTATTCATTTTACATTTCAGCAGGTGGAAGAGACAACGCTCACAAGACATTATGAACGAACACCGTTTGTCCCGAACAGTAAGGCAGACCGCGACCGCCGCTGCGATGAAATTTTACACATTCAGGCGATGGGACTCAAAAAAAGATTGGCGCATACCCATTGCACCAGCGCTGTGATCGGCATATCCGGCGGATTGGACTCAACGCTGGCTCTGTTAGTTACTGCGAAAGCCTTTGATCTGCTTGGACTTGACCGAAGTGGTATCGTTGCCGTCACGATGCCTTGTTTTGGCACGACCGACCGCACTTACCAAAACGCCTGCACACTCACAAAGCAGCTCGGCGCAACACTAAAAGAAGTCCCGATCCACGAAGCAGTTGAACTTCATTTTCGGGACATCGGACACGATCCGAGCAGCCATGATGTTACGTATGAAAACTCACAGGCCAGACAGCGCACACTGATCTTAATGGATCTTGCCAACCAGTCAAACGGTATGGTGATCGGTACCGGTGACATGTCAGAGCTGGCACTCGGCTGGGCAACTTACAACGGCGACCATATGTCCATGTATGGCGTCAACGCGTCCGTTCCAAAGACGTTGGTTCGTTATTTGGTATCCTATTATGCGGAAACGACGGAAGATCCTTCGCTGAAAGCTGTGTTATTAGATGTCTTAGATACCCCGGTAAGTCCGGAACTCCTGCCTCCAAAGGATGGCAAGATTGCTCAGAAAACAGAAAATATTGTAGGTCCTTATGAACTGCATGATTTCTTCTTGTATTATCTAATGCGTTTTGGATATACACCGACGAAAATCTTTCGTTTGGCAAAATATACATTTGCGGGAGAATACGATGATAAAACCATCTATAAATGGTTGAGAACATTTTATTGGCGTTTCTTCGCCCAGCAATTTAAGCGTTCCTGTCTGCCGGATGGGCCAAAGGTCGGCAGCGTTGCATTGTCACCGCGCGGCGACTGGCGTATGCCTAGTGATGCCTCCGCTGCTCTTTGGATGAAAGAATTGGATACGATCGAACAATCTCTTTGATGTTGTCAAAAACGTTCTAATGCCCGTGTCGGAATTTCATTGCCGGTGCGGGCATCTAATATGCTCTCTGTTTCGCTAAGTGCATTCTGATACCACATTGCTGCTTCCGCCAGATCCCCACACTCTTCAAAATAAGCTCCAAGTTCACAGCATAGCTCAGAAGTAGGTGCCGTCACTGCATCCCGCAATGCATATGCCAAAAAATGCGAAACATCTCCCGCCAAACGATAACCTCGTGTCAGCACACAGATTGCCTCTCGAAGCGCATCCTGTCCACTGTCCGGATCCTCCATTACTCTTTGGAAAAATCCCTTCGCTCTGTTAAAATCGCTGACGTCTCCACAGCGATACAATTCCATTGCATACATATGGCGCAATTTATCGGACAACAGTTTCTCACGATCCGCTGCGGCTGCCAGTGCCTCTAGGTCTCTTTTGGCATGTCCGGGCGATGGTCTGTGCTGAATACGTATCTCACTGTCAAACACAACCGGCTCCAAACGTAACGTCTCATGAATCGGATCGATCCAAGTAAACGAACGCAGTCTCTTATATAATTTAGGGCGGTACTCCTCCGCAAAATTATATACGGTACTAAGTTCCGGCGGTGTGCAATACAGCATTTGCACAATCTCAACTTCAGGCAGCAATACCTTTTTGAGCTGCAATAACTTCTGCAGCTCTTCCGGCTCCAAATATTCATCGGCATCTGCCGTATAAATGTAATCACCGGTTGCCTTGGAAGCTGCATAGTTCCTTGCCTCTGCAAAGTTTCCTGTCCACGCAAAATCATAGATCTGATCGGTATACGCTGTGGCGATCTTTTTGGTTGCATCGGTAGATCCGGTATCCACTATAATGATCTCATCCATCGCTGATGCCATGGACTCCAAGCACCGATTTAAAACTGCCTCTTCATTTTTCACAATCATACAAAGGCTAAATTTCATGCACTTCTCCCCCTGGCACACACTACTGCAGTGTCTCACGCTTCATTCTGATACACCTTATTCTGCAGTGTCTCGCGCTTCATTCTGACACAACTTATTCTGCAGTGTCTCATGCCCTGTTCCAATGCACACACTACCGCAGCGTGTCTCATGCCACATCCTGATACATCTTATTCTGTGTCGTCCCCGGTATCGCCTCCGACATCATCCGGCTGTGTATTATCGCTCGGCACATCACTTGGGTCATCATCAATAGTCGTTGGTGGTTCCGTTACCTCCGGCTCTGCCTTTGGTGTTGCCGTAACAACCGGCTTTTTGGTTGCTTTTGGCTTTGCCGTCTCCTTCGGTGTTTCTGTCTCACGCGCCTCAGGATCGATCGTTTCACGTGGTTTTGTCGAGTAACTTCCATCTTTCTTGTCTGACTTGCTGCTTGATGATTCCGATTCCACAAAATCCTTATTCTCCAGACCGATATGAATCTCGTTCATAAAGTTTTCCCAAATTGTAAGCGGATACGTACTTCCGTACAGATCCTCTAATGTTCTTGGCGAATCATATCCCACCCATACCGTCGTTGTATAATATGGAGTAAATCCACAGAACCACCCATCTTTTTTGTCGTTCGTCGTTCCCGTCTTACCGGCGCAAGACATATTGTTCAATTCATGTCCTGCTGCTGTACCACTTGTCAATACACCGGTCAAAATATCTGTCATGGAACGTGCTGCATTTTTATCATAGACTTTCGTTCCCTTCCGCTTGGTTCCGTTATTCTTCAAAATAACATTTCCCTCGGAATCTGTAATCTTCTTAATGCAGGTCGGCTCGCGATAAACTCCATCATTTTCGATCGTCGCATACGCAGAAGCCATCTCGACCGTTGTCACGCCGTTCGTCAATCCACCAAGCGATGCAGACAGATAATAGTCATTGTCTACAATATTGGCAAAATGCATTTTGAGCGGATAACTAAGACCAACCTTCGGCGTAATTTCCTTAAAGATCTTCCAAGCGACAACGTTCTTGGACTTCTCTACGGCACGGCGCAACGTGATCTTTCCAAGATAGCTGTTGCCTGAGTTGCTAGGACCACCCTTAAACTTCGAATCGTCCACGATCGAATTCGGTGTATAGCCGCGTTCCAATGCAGGCGTATATACCGCTACCGGCTTAAAGCAGCTACCCGGCTGACGATAACTCTGGAAAGCTCGATTCAACGTATAACCCGTCGTTGATTTCTGCTTACGTCCACCGACAATTGCAACTACGAATCCCGTCTCATTGTCAATGCAAGTAGCCGCGCCCTGTAACTTGTAAGTACCATCCTTTGTTTTTTCCTTAAATCCCTTCAGGGCATCATTCACACTCGTCTGCAGTTTTTTCTGTCTGGAACGACTGAGTGATGTATAAATATGATAGCCTCCGGTATTCAACTGTGTTCTACACTCGTCGTACAGCGTATCGTACTCTTTTTGATAATTTTTGCGATCTGCGTCATTGGCAAATTCATAGCGGAACTCAAATCCGTGTTGCTGCATCAACGCTTTTGTCGCACAACTGATCGCATAGGTAGCCATATAGTCCTGACTCTTGATCGCCTCTGCCGGATCCAGGACAATCTCCGTATAAGAAGCATCGCTGTACTCTGCCTCCGTAATTTTCTTTTCCTGCAAAAGCTGTTTCAAAATACGGTCTTTACGCTTGATCGCATTGTCATAATGCTCCAACGGATTATACGTTTCCGGTCGGTTCGGGATCGAACACAAAAATGCCACCTCTGCAAGATTCAACTCCGAAGTTCCCTTGCTAAAGTAAGCTCTGCTGGCTGACTCGATACCGTACTTTGCATTCGCAAAACATACGTTATTAATGTAAAATTCCAAAATCTGGTCTTTGGTATATTTCTTCTCCAGCTCCATTGCGTAAAAAATTTCACGCACTTTTCGCTCATACGTTTTATCATCCGTCAAATAGATCTTACGGGCAAGCTGCTGCGTGATCGTACTTCCGCCTCGAGAAATCTTTTCATGGAACAAACGACTCTTTACAAGCAGCACTGCCGCTTTCATAGTGGAGAGAATATTCACTCCGTCATGTTCATAAAAATCTCGATCTTCCGTCACGATAAAACAATCTTTCACCGATTGCGGAATTTGATCAAACGCCAAATAATAGGAATCTTTGTCTCCCCGCAACTTGGCGATCACTTTTTTATCTGCCGAATAAATAAAACTGGTCTCCGAAGAACGGAACGTTTCCGTCGTCGATGACTGCACATCCTGCTTTGCCTGATTGCGCCAACGCAACAGATCATCTCCAAATTTAACGTAAAAAACAATCATTACTGCCATGATGATCAATAATATAACAAGCAGTGCAATTTTCATCGCCAACCGAAGCTTCGGATGCTTTCGCTCTTTTTTGCGGTGTGAACTTTTGTCCCCCGCTACTCTAAATCCACTCATATCCTCCTCTTTCTGCGCAGTCTTATATCCACTTTTTGCGCCCCTTATTTTCTGTATCACATTTAGCAATTTCCCCTTAATAACCCGCAGATCCACTCTTCTAGAGCTTTCCAGCTCGTCTCGCACGCTGATCTGCTCGCTTCTCCAAGAGGCTCATTATATGATATTTCGTACTTTTTACGGCATTATAATAGCATATTTCTATAAAAATTTCATCCTTTCCATAGCATTTCACAAAATTGTAAGATTCAGTCATGATCTCGTATGACATCTTTTTTAAGCCTTATTTCATAAATTCCATTAATAAGAACAAAGCCAGCGCTTTGCTTTGCAAGAATTGCTAAAGCAATTTTGGTGGTATAACGTAACAGCACGAGTAATTTCCTATTCCGTAATAAAAGCAGAGGATGTACTTTTAGTCACATCCTCTGCCAGTAGTTATACACTTTTTAGTTGTCAACTCATGTTTCAAGAAACATAGTAAACATTACTTGATGACTTTCACTTTTATTTTGTATCGCTTCTTCAAAAATTTACGTTCCTTATACATTTCTGAGTTCTTTGGCGTTTTTATGGTAATCTTGGAAAGGTTACACTTTAATCCACGATGATAAAATATGCTGTCAATGTACCACCCAAGATTTTTTATGCCTTTAGGAACCGTCACACTTCTCAATTTAGGACATTCGAAAAAAACATATTCTCCAAGTTTCTTGACTCCTTCCTTTAGCACCACTGTCTTTAACTTTTTGCAATATTGAAATGTTAGATCCAGTTCCACTTTTCCATATACGGTTATCTTCTTCAACGCAGAGTTATAAAATGCATACGACCCCAATTCTTTCAGTTTTCTAGGCATTCTAATGTAATTCAACGAGCAACACTCAAAAGCATTCTGTTCAATCACCTTTACCGTATCCGGCAGGATCACCTTTTTAAAGTTGGTGCAGAAAGAAAACGCAGATTCTGCTATCTTTGTTGTCCCCTTTTTTACTTTGACCGTTTTTGCCGTATACTTTCTTGGAACAGAAATTAATTTCTTTCCGTTCTTAGTATATAAAATCCCTTTATATGATTTTAACCATTTGTTGCCGGATGCTACGTCAAATTGCTTCAAATTCATCAAGAAAGACTGCATACCGGAACCATATCCTTCCTTCAAATAACCTCCGTCTGCATTGACTTTTTTTACTGTTTTTGGAATCTTTAAAACCTCAACTTTTGGTATTGGCCATTCTGGCAAATCCGCTGGTGCCTCTACCAATCTTCCATATACATCGCTCAATCGAACCTCTGTTACTGTTTTTCCATCAATTTTTTCCGGTATAGTAATGACTTTTTTGTCCATATTCATAGCAACAATAACTGCATGATTATCTTTCTCGGAATACCGATATATAAAGCCATCTTTTTCATCCCATTTACCTGTCATATCAGCATAAAGCTTAAAATATTTTTGTGTTAGTGTTGATTCCGTCTCATCCGCTTTTACAAGCGAATACTGATGAAACAATACCATAAAACTAAATAACATCATACATAAATAATATTTACATTTCATACGAATCCCTCCTGTTCAACTATACTTTTTGTTATCATGTTCCACATACTAATATTCCTAGTTTCAATCACAACGTGAATATGTTTTCCATGCCGAAGTTGTGCTGATAGACTTATCTAATTTTCTCGCATAAGTATATACTCTGTATAAGCAAATATCATTCTTTGGATTCTTCGAGTCATTTGCTCCAAAATTATTAAAAGCATTAATATTAAACTTGTTATGCTTGTTATAATAATTTTGCAGCAGTCCTGACACCGCATGCTTAGCTCCGTACTGATAACGGTTTCTATTTGATCCCGGATAATCTGCATAATGTCTATGAGATTCTCGTCTTCTATCATTGACTGATTTGCCATTATATTCATGTGTGATCTTCTGATCTAACGCAGAATATGTTATATAACTGCCATACATGTCTCTTATGATCTGATCGCACTCTGACGTCATAAACAAGTCAGCCCCTCCATTACCAATAACGTCTTTCCACAATTGTTTTCGCATAGAATCATCATTTGGCACAATCGATTTGTGAGAAAATGCATCCCCTGCTACATGCAGTGCCATTCCAAGCACCCGCAGTGCTCTGTTATTGGCAGCCGCATTGGTCCCGGTATAGGCATTTGGGATGTTATAAGCCTTACCGCCTTTTTTAAGTTCTTTGGTGCAGATAATATTGATCGCCTTATTGATATATGACAGATTTGCCAGATCAATGACTGCACCTTTGGCAGAATCACTGTTCATGATCGCCGTAATGCTTTTCCCCTGATTAGTTTTCTGTAAATATGCGATCTTATATAGGTAATAGGCTGTTGTAATATAATTGGTATATTTATGCGCATGCAGGTTCGGTACATCCTTTGCCAGATTCACTGTGGTACCCCCGCTTGTTCCACTGCAGGTATCCACTGCCAGACTAACCGCTTTTAGCACAGCTATCTTTTTATCCGTGTATTTTGATTTCAAGTTCGCATCCGATACAGCATCGCTAATAAGACTATTGTGTCCTTTTTCCATCCACTTTGCCACCACTCCCGGTATCACATACCGGTCTTCTGCAGTAACATGGCTCCCACACTCCGGCAGATCACTTGTGCTGCAATTAGGCTTATAAACAACATCAAAATCTTTCGCCAGCTCCGATGCAGCTTTATAGTCTACGATCTTTCCGTTCCCATCAGCAAGCTGTTTGGCACTGACATCCATGCATTGTCGTATCTTATCGGCGGACCAGTCTGCATGGTTCTCCCACAGCTTCGCCGCTACCGCAGCAATATGCGGTACTGCCATACTGGTGCCGGATTCCACGGTCAATCCTCCCAACTGGGCAAGTACCGGAATATATTCTCCCGGTGCTGACAGTTCAACTCCCGCTCCCTGTACCGAACAGTCTGCCGGCGACATATCTGCACTGACACCGCCAACAGCCATGACTTCCTCATATGCGGCCGGATATAGTATTTGATCCGCTTCTTTATCATTTCCCGCTGCTGCTATCATCAGAATGCCTTTGTCTGCAACAGATTTGATCTCTTCTCTTAAAATATCGGAATCGTAATTCGTACCAAAGCTCATGTTGATAATATCAATACCATTTTCTTCACACCACTGCAGCGCCGCAACCACTCTGCTGATCGGTGCTTCGTTGTTTTCATCCAAGATCCGCACGGAATAGACTTCCAGATCATCATCGATTCCCGTCACACCATTGTCATCATCTTTCGCACAGATGATACTGGCAACTGCCGTTCCATGACCGGTCATATCACAGCATAGAAAAGAGGATTCTTCCCCGGCGTACAGAAGATCCACACGGTCAGCCACATCAATATCTTCTGTAATGTCTACCCCGGAATCGATCACAGCGATCTTCTTTTTGCCGTTTTCTGCCTTCTTCGGTTTGCCAGATACTCCACGCTCCACATTGACCGCATCAATATTCCATGCTTCCTTAGCAAACTGAATGATCTGGTCTGCTTCATCCGATTCACAGCCGCTTACTATTTCGTCACGTTCTACGGATACCACTCCGGACTCCTGTTCCAATTGCTGTGCTTGTGAATCGGTTAGTGCCAAGCTCACACAGCCGGAACTTTCCAATAATTCTGCCGTACTTTCATTGTGATCCACAGTGTCATACTCTTCTGCCAGCTTGTCAAGCTTATGTCGATCTGCCACGTTCACGATGTAATCTTTTGCTGTTTCTTTGTGCGCTGCCGCACGAACTGTAAATGTCTCTTGTGCCCCGCCAAGGATCATAGATGCCGCCAATATGCTGACCACGATCCCTTTCCTTACTCGTCTCTTTTTCATTTGCTCCTCCTTACCCATGTCACTTCTCACATGTAAAAATAGATACTTTAGATACAAAAAATAATTCACTCTGTACAGAACTTCCGTTAGTTACATCTTTAGTACACCATAGATTTGGTACCGTGTCAACAATATCAACGCAATCTTAATAATTCTTAAGAATTTATCACAAAATTGGACTACATTCTTCCTGCAGCCAATCTCTTTCTTCCGGTGTTAAATGCGGGCCAATCTCTTCATAGACCCGTTGATGATATGCATTCAGCAGGCCAAGTTCTTTGTCACTGAGTCCTTTTACATCAATCGCTCTCCGATCAAACGGCACTAATGTCAATGTTTCAAATTCCAAAAAACGACCAAAATCCGTATGCTCTGCTTCGCAACATAGGATCAGATTCTCTAGTCGAATACCAAATTTATTTTCCAAATAAACACCCGGCTCATTGGACGTGATCATGCCCGGTTCCAGCGCCGGATCGCCTCCCGGCTGTTTAGAAGCCACATACCGTATTGCATTTGGTCCCTCATGCACATTCAACAAATATCCTACACCGTGTCCTGTTCCATGCAAAAAGTCACAGCCTATTTCCCACAATGGCTGTCTTGCCAGCACATCCAGATTCACTCCGGTAATTCCACTATGAAACTTCGTTGCACCAAGCGCCAAATTACCACGAAGCACTGTTGTATAGTATTTTTTCTGCTCATCGGTTGCTTCTGTTCCCAGCATAACCGTTCGTGTAATGTCTGTTGTTCCCTGATAATAATGTCCACCCATATCTAACAGCAAGAAATTCTCTTCCTCTAATATATGGTTGGTTTCCGGTGTCGCACTATAATGCACGATCGCACCATGCTCTGCATACCCGGATATTGTGTCAAAGCTAGGCCCCAAATAATCCTCATCTAATCTTCGAAACTCCTCCAATTTATCCGAAACGGAGATTTCAGATTCCTGCTTTTTATCCGTATGACGCAGCCAATACAACATTTTGGTGATGGCAATACCATCTTTCAGATGTGCAATACGTTCATTATTCACTTCCGTTTCATTCTTGACCGCCTTCCACATTCCGGTTGGATTCACAACATCCACTAATGTATTTTCGTTCGGCACCTGTGCCGCCAAATGCGCATTGACCACACGCATATCCATTGCAACGCGCTTTCCCTGTCCCATTTTGCGGATATATTGTTCCACCTCTTCATACGGTCTCGTTTCAATTCCCGCCTTCATTAAGGCAGTCTGTATCGACCCGTTCGCACAATTTTTCTCGCAGAACAATACGCCACTCTCTTGCGTAAACACCGCATAAGATAAAAATACCGGACAGCATGGAATATCATTTCCACGTAAATTAAACAACCACGCAATATCATCCAAAGATGTCAGTATAAAATAATCCAAACTCTTTTGCTTCATCCAGTCCCACAAACGAGACAGCTTCTCTTCTCTGCTGACCCCTGCATACTTTAGCGCCAATTCCCATATTGGCTGTTTTGGGCGCTCCGGTCGTTCTTGCCAAATATCACCCACCAGATCAACGTTACTTTTAACCTTGTATCTGCGTTTCATCGCCATAAGCCATGTGGTTGTCACCATACGGCCATCGCAGCCAAGCACTTGTCCATCTTTTAGTACATTGTCGAGATAAGTGTTCACCGTCGGAACACCATCAAGTCCCATGCGGTATAATGTGATGCCGCTGTCCTGCAACTGTTTTTCTGCTTGAATAAAATATCGTCCATCGGTCCATAACCCGGCATCTTCTAACGTCACGATCACAACACCTGCAGATCCGGTAAAACCAGAAATATATTCTCTTGTCTGAAAATATCCGCTGACATATTCAGAACCATGAAAATCATTGGTCGGAATATAATACACATCAATGTCTTCCTCGCGCATGCGTTTACGCAGGCTTTCTATACGTTCCCACACTTTCATCTCTCATCAGGCCTCCTTCAAGCGGTTTGCAAGCTCTGCAAATTGCGCTAACGACAATGCTTCTCCACGGATCGTAGCTGATAACCCCATACTCTCGATTGCCGCCTTGGCCTGCTCCTTTGTCACCGGAAGTGATGCATCATTTCCCAATCCATTCTGCAATGTCTTTCTGCGCTGATTAAACGACGCACGGATAATGCGAAACATCCACTTCTCATCCGTTACTTTCACCGGGCAGTCCTTATGGCAAGTCAAACGAATCACGGCAGACCCCACATTTGGTCTTGGCATAAAACAATTCGGAGGAACATTCGCTACGATTTCCGCCTCTGAATAATATTGTACGGCGAGCGACAATGCCCCGTAGTCTTTCGTTCCCGGCCCTGCCTGCATACGATCTGCTACTTCTTTTTGCACCATGACAGTAACACTCTCAAGCGGCACATGACTTTCAAACAATCCCATAATGATCGGGGTTGTTATATAATATGGCAAATTTGCCACTACTTTAATCGGCTTTCCGTCGTTATGTTCCCTAGCGATCTGATCAATATCCAATTTGAGAATGTCCTCATTCACAACCGTCACATTATCATACGCTGACAGCGTATCTGCTAAGATTGGGATTAATTTATCATCAATCTCCACCGCCATAACCTCTCTGGCTCTTTCGCAAAGATATTGTGTCATTGTCCCAATTCCCGGACCGATTTCCAACACAAAATCATCCTTTGTCACGCCGGCCGAGTCAATGATCTTTTCCAAAACATGCGTGTCGATCAAAAAGTTTTGTCCAAACTTTTTCTGAAAATGAAAGTCATATTTCTTTAATATGTCTATTGTATTTTGTGGTATTCCTAATGTTGCCATCCCAATATCCTCTTCTTTCTATTGATATGCAGTGCCCTGCTTTATTGACCAAAGCGGTACAACGTTCTATTGATGTATAGCCTCCTGCCTTACTGACCAATGTGGCACAACGTCCTAGTGATGTGCAGCCTCCTGCTTTACTGACCAATGCGATACAACTTATGCGCATTTTCCCTTGTTATGCGGATAATTTCCTCGCGCTCGCACGACTTCAATGCCGCAATCTCATCAACAACGTGTGTCAAATATCCTGAATCATTTCGTTTGCCGCGATGCGGTACCGGTGTCAAATACGGCGAATCCGTTTCTAACACCATTTGTGATAGTGGCATCATTTCAACGACTTCCTTTAATTTCTTACTATTCTTAAAGGTGACCACGCCACCAATTCCCAGATAAAACCCCTTATCCAAATATATTTTGGCAATTTCGGGACTGTAGGAAAAGCAATGGATCACCCCACCATTTTGCCAATCGCAATGTTCATTCATAATATCTAATGTATCCTTTGCGGCATCCCTGCTGTGAATGATGACCGGCATCTGTGTTTCTGCAGCCACCTGAAGCTGCCGTGCAAACCACTTTTTCTGCAAATCTCTCCCTGGTTCATCGTAATAATAGTCAAGACCGATTTCGCCAATGGCAACCACTTTATCCCTGTGTGTCAAGTCTGCCAGCCATTGCATATCTTCCGGTGTCAGTCTCTCGATGTCCTCCGGGTGTACGCCCACCGCTGCATAAATATTGTCGTGACTTTCTGCCAGATTGACCGCATCCTTCGTAGACTGAATACTTGCCCCTACTTCTACGATCTCACCGACACCACGCGCTTTCATCCCTGCAAATAGTTCCTCTCTATCTTCATCAAACCGCGCATCTGTATAATGCGCATGTGTATCAAAAATCATTGTTTAGCCTCCAAAATCATATTTTACGCTTTCTATGATACCGCAATTTAGCTGTCACCACAACATTTTCCTACACAACAGCAGTTTCCTTCTTATTAAATAACTCAAACTTCGCACATCAAAAGCTACTGCCAGATCACGTATTGCTTATTATGTCAGAAAAATAATAGCTATTTTGCAGCCAACAAGCTGACTTGTTCTGCCGGCAGTGAACTAAGATAATTGCCGCAGAACGCAGAGTTTTTGGTTGATTTCTTATTTTGTTAAGTCTCTGATGAATACATGCCCGAAGGAATGTCTGAGATGTCCCGGTTTAGCAAGGTATCATCCATTTTTGGACGGG
>ERZ773157.226-NODE-226-length-71986-cov-7.585311_pt1 | contig 71986 bp, 74 predicted proteins | sample MGYA00511480_ERZ773157 | MGnify/ENA primary metagenome ERZ773157 (study PRJEB29015, sample SAMEA2737863) | human gut metagenome | biome: human gut; feature: human-associated habitat; material: faeces | place: China | collected 2012 ... | reverse complement strand
TCAATAATCGCAGACTTTAGTTTCTTCAAGTCCTCAATGATTTTGTTTTGAGTTGTAATGCGTTCGTCTAGGAGTGATAGCAGTCTGGCTATTTTCTCTTGTTCCTTTATGCAAGGAATATCAATGCAGACCTTACTTAATCCATCCTGACCAATATTAAAATGCTGCGCACCAGCTCCTTTTACAATAACTCGTTTTCTTACCGTAGGAGAAGTAAGAAGATAACGAAAGAACAATGGGTTGTAGTTCCCTTTGCTTTTACCCCTGATTACAAATCCACCAAACACTGCAGGTTTACTATCCAAATAAACATTTGCTTGACCTACATCTTCTAATGTTTCTGAACTACGTTGAAACAAGATATCACCATATTTTACGCCATAAGTTTCTAAATCACCATCAGCTATCTCCACCAAAGCCCTAATGTCATCATAATAGATGAATTGATTATTAAGAATATCCATCACTGAAATAAATTTCACTCCATTACCAAATCGTTTAGCTTCAGGGTTCATTCCATTTTTGAAACTCATAAAATCGGTTAGGAGATGTTTTTCCCATTCCCCCTCAAACTCCGGAAATCTCAGATTTGGGACATTAGGGACTTTTGTATTTTTATTATTAGCCATAGTTGTAACAGTCAATCTTTATCAGGGTTAATATCAAATGGTAATAATTCGTTTCCGTCATTATATCGGTCGAAATCGGAGATAAACGAACGGTCTTGTATGAGTTTGAATTTCTCGTACTCGCTATATGCTTTTTCACGCGCCGCTTCTTGCGAAACTTTGCCTGCTGTATCTTGTACATGATAGTCTATAGAGGACAAGAATTGCTCAAGGCGTTGTTTCCAGTCAGCCATATTGGTTAAGATGTGGCGTTTGGCACGAAGTTCAGCAAATTCAAGGAATGCAGTCGTTATGCTATTGAGCTCAGAAACCTCTTTGTCTGACAAGTAGTTCTTTGCCACAATCGTATCAGACTTCTGAACTCTGCCATCGGGTGCTTTCTTCCAAGTGGTCAGCCCCATGTGAGGCATTTCAGCATCTGCCCGTTCATAAACTATTTCTGCCGCTGTGCGATGAACTACTGCCAGATGCATCATATTCTGTACCATCTTAAAGAACAATTTGGTACATTCGGACTTCGGATCATAGTCGGCACTGCATTCGGCATAAATATCAGTAATCTTCTGATAGTATCTGCGTTCCGACGTACGTATTTCGCGGATGCGTTCCAGCAAGTCATCAAAATAATCCTTGCCGAAATGTTTACCTTGCTTTAAGCGTTCGTCGTCGAGTGCATATCCTTTGATAACAAATTCCTTCAAGACAGAGGTTGCCCAAATGCGGAACTGTGTGGCTTGGTAACTGTTAACCCGATAGCCAACTGCAATAATGGCATCCAGATTATAAAAGAACGGAGTACGTTCCACCTCCCGCTCACCCTCTGATTGAACTATCCCAATTTTTCGGATAGTTGCTTCTTTGGACAGTTCTCCGGTTTCATAGATATGGCTCAAATGATAGTTGATAGTTCGCACATCTACACCGAACAGTTCTGCCATACGTTTTTGCGACATCCAAAAAGTCTCGCTATTGAATATCACTTCAATGCGACTCTCTCCCTGTGCTGTTTTATACAGCAGGATATTGGATGTCAGCGCATTCTGCATCAATTCATTGATTGGTAATGTCTCAGAAAAGTATGCCCTTGCCTGCTGCACCAGCAGCTTTTTGGCATCCGCATTTTCTGCAACAATCATACATGCCATCTTCGAAAGGCGGAAAATAGAAACCTTACGAAACGAGCCACTGCCTATCTTAACCATATCAACCGCTTGGTTGAAATGCTCGTCCACATTCATACCCTTTTCACCTGCTGCACGAATCGCCTTGTCGATGACTTTTTGAAATTTCCAATAGGCAGAGTAGCCCATTGCAGCAGAAAGATCACGTGAACTCCAATATATATTTCCGTTTTCATCCTGACGACGGAGGTCATCAAAGGAAGAACGCATTTCCGGGATATTGTTTTTTTCTGTCATTGTACACTTATTCTACCAGTCCTAATTCTTTCAGATAGCCCTCAATCTCTTTATCGAGGTCTGCACGCTTGGCTTCCAATTCCTTGATTTCCTTCATGACAGCATGGATGACAATCGGTTCTTCCTCCTCAAACGTGTCCACGTACCGGGGAATATTGAGGTTGTAGTCATTTTCCGCCACCTCTTCGAGTGTAGCCAAGTGGCTGTATTTCTCGATTTCCTTGCGTTCACGGTATGTGTCCACAATTTTCCGGATGTGCTGCTCTCTGAGCTTGTTCTGCGTCTTTACCTTCTCAAACTCCTTGCTGGCATCAATGAACAGAATGTTGTCATTTTCCTTGCGGCACTTCTTGAATACCAAGATGCAAGTAGGAATGCTGGTACCGTAGAATATGTTGGCAGGCAGACCGATGATGGCATCCACATAGTTTTTCTTTTCAATGAGGAAGCGGCGAATCACTCCCTCGGCATTTCCACGGAAGAGTACTCCGTGAGGAGCCACACAAGCCATCGTTCCCCCTTCGTTCAGGTGGTAGATCATGTGGAGAATGAAAGCATAGTCGGCCGTTTTACGTGGAGCAAGCCGTCCGGCTTTGCTGAAACGGTCATCGTTGTTGAACTTGTCGGCAGCACTCCATTCTGCAGAGAAAGGAGGATTTGCCACTACAGCGTCAAACTGCGTGTCACCGAAAGCATCCGCTTCCAGCGTATCTCCGTTTTCGATGCGGAAGTTGCTGAATTTGATACCGTGCAAAAGCATGTTCATACGAGCCAGATTGTAGGTCGTGGGATTCTTCTCCTGACCGAAAATCTCGTTGGCTTTACCGATGCTTGCGGCACGGAGCAGCAATGATCCACTGCCACAGGTAGGGTCATACACATTACGCAGACGGGTATGGCCAATGGTGACAATCTCAGCCAAAATGCGGCTGACTTCCTGAGGTGTGTAGAACTCTCCGGCTTTCTTTCCCGCACCGGCAGCAAACTGGCTAATCATATATTCATAGGCATCACCGAGAATATCAATCTCTTGCGACGCTTCCACACCAAAATCAATGTCGTCGAGGGCTAGAAGCACATTGCTGACCAGCGTGTTCTTGTCGTCGGCTGTTTTACCCAGTTTCGGTGAAGCCAAGTCAATATCCGAGAAAAGTCCCCCAAAATCCTCCTCGCTGTCCTGTCCGAGCGTACTGTCTTCAATGCGCTTCAGGGAACGCTCCAGCATGGGCAGTATGTTTTCCTTCTTCTTGATGCTCTCAATAACAGAAGAAAAGAGGAAACTAGGTTCAATAAAATATCCGATATTCTCAAGACATTCCGTTTTCACACCTTCCTGCAATTCTTCCACATCTTCATCTTTCTCCATTGTCCAGAGTTCCTTGAAAGAAATTTCATCCTCTGCCAACGCATCATTGGCATGCTTTTCTATTTTCTCGGAAAGGTACTTGTAGAAGATGAATCCCAAGGTGAAATACATAAAGTCACTGGCTGACATATTACCGCGCAGCTTATTGGCTACTTCCCAAAGCTGGTCACGGAGTTTCTGTTGCAATTCTTCGCTCATATCTGTTTCTTCTAATTGTTTACTATATTATTCCCAACTGAAGGTACGGATAATATTCCGCAACTTGTCGAGTATTCTTGTCAAGGTCTTACGTCTTTTGATTAACCCCAGATGTTTCTCTTTTAAAGCCTCCTGAATAATTTCAGGTTTTTCCTTTTGCAGATAGTCATATTCCGAAAGGTAATGGTTGAGAACGGCTGAATCCAGTTCCTCTTCTTCTGCCAGCCGGTTGATGGCATGCGTGCGCTCCGTGGTGATATAATCGTTCAACCTTTCTTCCAGGTCGCTCGTACCGTCTGCCTTTTTCTTACGGGCCATGAAACTGTCCCGGTCATCATCCACATTCTTCTGAATGAATCCGTCAATCAGTTTGGCTTTGCTGCGGAGTTCGGCATCCTTTATCATCGTGTCGATGATTTGCTGGCGGCGTTCCGAATAATCCGTACTGTAGGGGTTCAGATCAGCAATGAGTTCCAGGATATAGGCTACATTGATGATGTCGCTGTGCAGAAGCTCCAGACAGAAGTCTATATCTTCCAACCCGGTGTCCGGTGTTGCCAGAGGGTCATCTTCGCAAACCACACTTGCTTCTTCCTCGGGCATTTGATATTCCTTTGGCTTTTCCTGTTTTCCACCTGCAGCAAAGGTCTCGTATATGTCGAGGTATTTACTACGGAAATCCATAAACTGCTGTTCGGTCATTCCAAGATCGGGGGCTTCTTCTTCAAATTCATCGTAAATCTGAATCTCAGCATGCTTCTTGATGATGTCACGGAAAGCAAGGATAAAGTCTTTCTTATCCTTCTCGCTTTGCAGCAAATCGACTGTGCTTGGTTTGGGATAAAGTCGCAGAAAATCGGTAGTCAGTTCCTGATACCGTTTTTTCACTTCCTCAAAGGGAGGGCGAACAATGTCTTCCAGATTATTGCTGTTGCTGAAAAGTTTGATGGAAGCATCCACGTTGCTCTTCAAATCCCGGAAACAAACCACCTTGCCGAACCGCTTTTTCTCATTCAGCACGCGGTTGGTCCGGCTAAAAGCCTGCAGCAGACCATGGAATTCCATGTTCTTGTCCACATACAGCGTATTGAGTTTCTTGCTGTCAAACCCCGTGAGGAACATACCGACTACCAGACAAAGGTCGAGTGGTTTCATATCCGCTTTCTTTTTCTTCATGCGGAGGTTGATGTCGTCATAATAGGCACGGAAGTTTTCAGTAGTGAAACTGGTTCCATACATTTCGTTGTAGTCATCCATGATAGCCTGCAGTTCATCCGCTTCTCCGGTGCTCTCGCTCACATAGCTTCCGGTATTCATGCCTGTAAGCGCATCGTCCTGACTGCTGTTTGCAGCATAGGTAAAGACTGCTCCGATACGAATTTTCGGATGGAGGCTCTTAAATATCTTATAGTAACGAATCAGCATGGGTACTGACTGTACGGCAAACAGCGCATCAAACTCGCCGTCGAACGTTGACTTATTGAAATTATTAAGGATAAATTTGGCGATTTCCGTCATGCGGTCGTTGTCGGCATTATCCACGTCCTCATTGCCGTGATAATACTCCACCAGGAAACCGAGCACATTCTCATCGGCAATGGCATCCTTAATCAGATACTTATGCAGACAGTTACCGAATATTTCCTTGGTGGTATGTCCATCCACGTTGTTCTCCACGAAGATAGGCGTACCTGTAAAGCCGAACAGTTGTGTATTGTCGAAGAACCTGACGATATTCTTATGGCAATCTCCGAAATGGCTTCGATGACATTCATCGAAGATCATGACGATGCGTGAATGGCGGATTTCTTCGATACGGCTGCTGTACCACTGCTTGCTAACAGCAGCATTCAGCTTCTGGATGGTGGTAATGATAATTTTGGAGTTGCTGTGCAAGCGTTTCACCAGCTCGTCCGTATTGTCCGTACTGTCCACCGCTCCCGGTTCGAATGCTTCATACTCCGCTTGCGTCTGCGTGTCAAGGTCATGGCGGTCAACCACAAACATCACCTTGTCCACATCATCCAGTTCAGAAACCAACTGTGCAGCCTTGAAGGAAGTCAGCGTCTTGCCGGCACCGGTCGTGTGCCAGATATAGCCGTTATCGTTAGAGTTAACCACACGGTCCAAAATCTTCTCGACCGCATAGAACTGGTAAGGACGAAGTACCATCAGGCACTTATCCCCCTCATGCAGCACAATGTACTTGCCGATGATTTTTCCCAAGGTACACTTGTCAAAGAAAATAGTTGCAAACTTCTCCAAGTCATTGAAAGGCACATTGGCAGCATCCGTCCAGTTGAAGGTAAACTTATAGCCGCTGTTCGGATTATTGGCAAAGTAGCGAGTATTCACTCCATTGGATATGACGAAAAGCTGGATGTAGTCGAACAGCCCATGGAACGAAGTCTTGTGGTAACGCTGAATCTGGTTATATGCCTGTTTGAGTTCCACTCCTCTGCGTTTCAGTTCGATTTGAACCAAGGGCAAGCCATTGATAAGTATCGTTACATCATAGCGGCACTTTTTCCTTCCTTCCACTGTAATCTGGTTGGAGACCTGAAATTCGTTCTGGCACCAGTGGGTACGGTTCAGAAACTCTACCCACACTCTTTCACCGCTTTCCAGTTCAAGCGGATACAGGTCGCGCAGTTTTTTGGCTTTTTCAAAACGGGTACCTCCTTCCAGGTAAATCAGAATCTTTTCAAACTCTGCCTCTGTAAAGGCAGAGCGTCCAAAATCCTCCAATCTCTTTTGATTGTGCTTTTCAAGCTGTCTCTTGAAATTGGAATACAAGTTTTTCTCTTCATCAATCTGAACATATTCATAGCTCATTTGCTGAAGAGTAGCAATAAGTCCATTTTCGAGCGCTGCTTCACTTTGTAACGGCATATACTGATGTTCTTTATTTCATTAAACAATACGGGTTAGTTGTTGGAATCAAACTGCAAAATCCGGATGCCCAAAGCCAACTCTATTTTACAGAGAGCTTCCAGGGAGAGATTCTCCCGTCCTTTAAGGATTTTGGAGATATACTGTTGGGTACAGTTCATCTTTTCCGCCAGTTCCTTTTGGGTAATTCCTTGTTCCTTCATTCTTGAATACATGATATTAGCGACCATTTTTGAATGGACAAACCAAGGTTTTTCACCTTGCTCAACTGTTGCTGTTACATTTTTAGCGGAAAGGGTTGTTCCCTTGATTATCTTAGACGTATTTCGCATCGTTTCCTATTTTTGTAGGCAGTTGCCTTCTGCCTACAAAGATAGTATTTTTCACTGAAAAAGCACAACTACAGGGTTGTTTTTCCTGTTTGAACAGATATAGTCCCTATTCTCAGAAGTGCTTACTTCCTCTTTGGCAGGCGTATTTTTCGGTTGTCTGTTTCCCATTTATCCACATAGTTGTTCAATGCTTCGGAGATAACATCTTTCAAGAGGATGCCTTCCACAAGAGAAATGTACTTCACCTTTTGAAGTAAATCCGGATCTACGATGAAGGTGGCTCGGATTTCATGGGGCTTCTTGGCACTTTTGGCTGTTTCGCCTTTCTTGGGGCGACCCACATTTTCCCTGCGTTTGGCTTCCAGTCTGGATTTCATTTTTTCGGTAGTTTCTGTTTCATTAGCGTCCTTTTTAGTAGCTGTCTTTGAAGATACCGCCTTCGGACTTTCCTGCTTATCGGTTTGAACTGTTGGTTGTTCTGCTTGTTCAGTGGCCTGTTCCTTAGGCTGTTCCTGCACCGATTCTGCTTGATTGGCTTCACCCATGAAGCCATCCATCAATAAGGATAAATTCTTCTTACTCATATTGCTTACTTTATTATTTGTTTACTTGCTGATTAACTTACTGTGCTACTAATAATCTTTGTGATTAGTCATATAGTAAGATAGTTTACCTATTTTTCTTCCCGACTGATTATCTCATCGGTCAGTGTTTGATAATCCGCTGCGCCGTTGCTTTTCGGTTCGTACTCAAAGATGGTCTGACCGGACAGCGGCATCTCGGCTATGGATATATTCTCCCGGATTTTCGTCTGAAAAACCTTCTCTCCATATCGTTTTTCCACCATGGAAATCACTTCCTTGTTCAATTTCCGGTTATTGAACCGGGTGAAGAAAACACCGCCTAATTCAAGCATTGGGTTTACCCTGCGTTTCACTTCCCGGACTATATCATCCAGCATGGTCAAGCCTTTCAAGGGCAAGGCTTCGGCAGTGAGCGGTATGTAGAGTTTATCCGCTGCCACCAGCGCATTGGTCGTCACGATACCGAGTGAGGGAGAGCAGTCCATCAGGATGTAGTCATACTTCTCCTTCTGTTCATCCAGATAGGATTTAAGGATGCCTTCCCTTGCCATTATGGTAGCCATGTCTATTTCGGCTCTTGCCAAGTCCAGTGAAGCCGGAACGAGGTCCAGGTTTTCACGGATGGGAATGATAGGCAGCGGTTGGTCTTTGACCAGCGTGTCGTAGATACTTGTTTCCGGGTCTTCGTTCTGCGTCAGCGTGAACGTGAGGTTCTGCTGTGCATCTAGGTCAACGAGCAGCACCCGTTTTCCTCTTAGGACAAGTGTTGCACCTATACATGCGGTAGAAGTGGTTTTGCCGACTCCTCCCTTCTGATTACCGATGGCTATTGTTATATTTTTTGCTACCATTTTAATAGGTTTACTTTGTTACTTTACTATTATATTATTATACTACATATATACTATATTATTTTATTACTACACAATTAGTTTACCTATATTTTATTAAAAACAACGTGCGATTTACATGTTGTATATCATATATTTATATTTATTTTCAAAGGGAGTAAAATATAAAGTTAATTACTTTGTTTCAATACGTAATTAGACCATTTATCATGTAGTATTTATCATATTATAAATAGATTTTTACATCAGACTTTATTTTATTATTATCAACTATTTATACTATTTGAAATATAAAAAACTCCGACCTACACCTCACGGCGGAAGTCGGAGCGGAACATATTTAAGGAATCTACGCTGTCTGTTTGGCTGCGAGTATCTGATGGGCATGGGCATTGACCAGCCGGACAATCCGGTCATGATGCGCAGTGTTCGTATTGCATAGCCCTCGACTCTGTATCACCTTCCCCTCGGTCAGTGAGAACTCAATCGTTTCGATGCGGTTTCCCTCCTTGTCATGAGCCGATAGTATCAAGCTGTCCGCCTTGGCATAGTATTCGCATTGGAAGACACAATGATGCAGGGCATTTCCCTCGGCTTGGAAGGCTTCCAGACTATCGAGTACCGAGATCACCAGGTCTTTGTCCGTGATGGTGATGCCGAAGTAGCGTGACTTCTCCTTGTAGAACTCGGCTTCCTTTCGTTTGGCTCGCTGCATCTGCTCTTGGCTTCTGCGTTTCTGCTCCATTTGGTTGTGTCGGTTCATCCAATAGTCATGTTCAGTTCTGAGGTTCTGCGGACAGATATACTTGGGGTTGCAGATGTCCTTGCCACACTGCTCCAGCAAGCGGATGGTGTCTGCCCACAATCCCATGTCCGAAGGGCGGTAGTGATGTCGGGTGGCTACCTTATACGACTGCCAGCATCGGTCAAGCTCCAAAGGTCGTTTTACAAAATAAGACACGGCATGTAAATCTTTTGACTTGAGGATGGTTTCCATCCGGCTGTCCGTCAGCACGGCTTTCATCAGTTTCATCGGGTGGCAATCGGGCAGCTTGCCTTTCATGCCGTTGCGTTTCAGTTCGGGAAGTACCCGATAGTGCGGATAAACATAGGTGTCTGCAATGAACCAGTGGACTTCGTTCGGTCGCTTCAAGGTGATTTCAGATGCCCAATCAAAGCAGTCCACATAATAGCTCAATGTCCTTGCCCTTGCCGTTACGGCCGACTTGCCTTCGGCATTAAGCCACAGACGGCACGCTTCCCAGCAGTCTATCTCCATTGGTATTCCTTTCCGGAAGGTCGCTTCCAAGCGGAAGACCCGCTGCACCTGCAAATGGTCTATTACTTCGAGGGAAGAAAAGTAGCAGTTTTCCTTGAGGGTACGCTTGAGGGTATCCTTGATTTCAAGGCGAGTACCGCAATGAGGGCAGCATACAGACTTGCCTTTTCCCTCATGGTCAAAGTGCCTGCCACAATCGCCACAGGTGCACTTGTGTGCGGAAGTCCGGAAACAGACATGTCCTGCCACTTTCCGTATTGCCCATGTGAGCACTTTGGGGCTTATGGCGGTCAGCTTCTCATTGGAAGCTGCCACCTGTTTTTCTATTTTCGTTCTTGCCTTCATAGTTCCATGCCTTGAAAGAGTGAGAGTTCTTGAATGGGTTTGGGTTGCGGTTTGGCTGCCTTGGGTCGGCTGTTGCGCTGCTGCAATTTCCGCATTTCCTCCTCCTGATATCGTTTGAGGGCAATGGCTCGTTGTTCTGCCTTCTCCTCCTCGGTCAGTTCGATGTGATGGTTCACCACCACGTTGCAGTCCATCGGCTTACCGATTTCCAAATTGGGTTCATCTATCGCATGGACTGCCATGGCATAAACTTCCATGTCGCTGAAACCGCAGCAGCCGGATTGCTGTACAGCATGGAAGATATAGTTGACCACATCGTCAATGGTGCGTGTGGTGGTTTCATACTTGACACGGAAGAGTTCATCTTCCTTGGCTCGGTTATCAAGATAGTTCTTGATGAGTTCCTTGAAATGGTCAGTTCCTTTCATATATTCCTATGTTTAAGCGTAAATAATCAGAGGTTACTTCGTAAATCAGATGGGAAGCAGTTCCAGCAGTTTCTTTAGTGGAATGGTATTGATGTCCGACTTGAGGAAGTGAACTATCCATTCCGGCTCTTCAAAAAGCGGGTGTATGGGTTCCACACTGAAATCGTCCCCGGTGGAATAGCAGTCAATGAGCGCGAAGTTGTTGCCATCCTTCCGGATGTGTGCATAGAAAGGAGGCATACCGCAAAAGCACTTGCGGAGACTCTCTCTGTCCCACTGCAGGGTGAGTTCGTAAACACTGCCCTTGTAGAGCATCTTTTCTTTTCGGTCTTTAAGTTTGTATGCCATAGCTGAACTAATTTTTTCCCTTTGGTTTGAAGCCTTTCGGCTTCTCACTCCCGGGTGATTTTTACGATGCCTCTTCTTATGAAGGGTGCAAGGGACGGAAGGCAAATGTGGCAAGGGGAAAGCGGACGGAATACCCAATTTGGTACAAATTGCGGAAGGCTGCCGGCTGCTTTCCTTGCAGCCAAGCGCAGCGCCATTTGATGCAGTACCGACCCTTCGTACCTTTGTATCGGAAATTTCATCGGGAGTGGAAATGCCTGACTAAGGAAAGAATCCGCCAGCTGTTAAAGATGGAAGTTTAACTTTTAATCTTTTCAAAATCTCACTATCTTTGCAAGCCCTGATAATAAAAGTTCAGAAAGGCATGGTAAAGAACAGACTTAATCACTCTACAAAATGAAAGATCAAATACGTCTATTGCGAGATTGCTTCCATAACGAGATTCCGGCAGTTGTATTCCAGGGAAATGACAGCTGTGCCGGAGAGATACTGGAAGCCGCCAAAAAGATTTATCAGAAACACGGCTGCAGTCAGGAGTTCCTTTACGACTGGCAAATGTTCATCAACGAAATGAAGGCTTACCAGCAAGAGAGTCCGGAACAGGTACAGCTTCCCCAACTGACCCATACCGAAGCAGAACTGATTCGGGAAGAAATGAGACAGAAAGGCATGGTTTACTGATGCAACAAAAAGTCCTGATGCGCATGGATGAATGGTATCAGGACCTCTTATTTTGTCATTGCCGATGAATGGCAACCACGTAAAATTTTTGATTTTATTTTTTCGAAGCCGCCAACGAAAGTTTCCTGAACTGCTTCAGCAGCGGTTCCATTTCGAGTGAGACACAGCGGGCACGTTGGCCTGCAGCCTTGTTTCCTTTTTCTGCTTGAAGGGCTGCATCTTTTTGGAATGCCTCCATCTTTATTTGGAGTTGTTCGAGTAATTCATTCATAATCTTTGCATTTAGAGGTTACTTTACCTAATAGATACTTATCACAGGTCTGAACTTATGCGCCTGGTCTTTCGGAGTTTCCTGAATGGCTCCTGACTGCATCGAGAAGAGCCAAGCCTTGCTGTCCTTTTGGCCCTCCACTTCGGTGGAAGTCCACAGCCAACAGTCACCAGGCTGCAGACTGAGAGGTAAACCACCGACCGCTTCAATCCGTTGGTTGACTAGCCCAATTTGCTGATAGAGGTAAGTGAGCTGCTTGACCGAAGGGACATAGGCAGACTGGCCGTAGCGCCACATATCGAAGACATAAACGGCTAAGGGGGACTTCACTTCCTCGTTGCGGTACACGGCATGGGTGTTCTCATTGCCGTCTTCCTTTTCCAATGAAGCCGAAGTTTCCTGTTCGACACCCAGATTGTCGGCAAAGGCTGCCGATGCGACATCCCGGATGGAAACGGCATAGCCCAAAGCTTTGATCTCCGGATTCCGGTTCACATGATAGACAATGGCCACCGGTTCCTTTTGGGAGGAACTGAACTTTTCTTTGGACAGCACACTGCCATCCGAGCAGACTACGTCACCAACCTGGAGGGAAAAAGCGATGGATTGGTTTCCTTCATGGTCACATTCTTCGCAGGAGGTGAATAGCATGGTTCCTCCTGTGAGTATAGCGCACAGTAAATGTTTCAAATTTCTCAGCTTCATAGCAGCGGTATTTCAAATGATTTGACTACAATTTCTGCCTCCTTATCGAGGATGAACCAGTATTCCGAGTGATACGGTTTTCCCTGCGGCGTTTTTGCTTCAAAATCTATCTTAACCTTCCAACCGTTGAACGGCTTTGCGACCTTTTCTTTCCCTGCTTTCACTTCTTCCATTTCTCCATAAGCTATCAAAGCCCGAAGGGTGGTCATGGCATCCAACTGACGGGTGACTTGATCACTCATTGCGGCATCATCCTTGTCGAGGTTCTGGAAGTAATCTGTTTCCTCCATCAACTTGTGGCCGTACTGCATCAGGTGCATGGAAAGTGCAGCCTTTTCATGTTGATTGACATACTCCTTACCGAATACCGAATCTGCCTTACTGATGCCCTTGATTTGGATAGACTCCGGATTATCGACGGTTGCCTTCAAGGCTCTCTCGGCAATTTCCACCGCCCGTTTTTCAGGGCTGTCAGAACAGCTGGCGAAGTATAACAGTCCGCCCCAGAAGCAGACGGCAGTTATCAGCATGATGATAATTTTCATTCCCGGTTTCATATCTTCACAATTTGGAGTTTATCCGGAGAAAGGCCGAGACGCTTGCGATAGATGGTGCCATCATCACGGTACATCTCCAGTTCATTGGAGGTAATTTCCTTTTCACAGATTTCCTTGGCTTCTGTCAAGCTCAACTGGTGGCCACCGATGTTGCGCCAGACGGCAAAGTTGCACGGCGCCTGCTGGTTGCTGTAATTGGAGCAGTTGAAGGCTCTCGTACCCACCCGAATATCGCCGCCACAATGCGGACATTTGCCGATGATGGACTGCATGTTGATGGCACCGTTGTCTGCCAGTTCCAGCACGGAAGGGAAAGCCTTTCCCTCCTTGGAAGCGAAGCCGTCCGACAGAATGAAGCGGTGCTCCAACAGTTCAGTGATTTCCTCGTCACTCATCTTGCGGTTGCCGATAATGCCGTTGATATTCAGCACACAGGTAGGCTGTTCGGCGATGTTGTTCTCACAGCGGTAGCCCTTGCAGGTCTTTACCACGTTGCCGCCACACAAGGGACAGCGACCGATTATTTTCTTTTCCATACGCTTTTGTATTTGGATGATTTGTTTACTATATGACTCTGTTACTTGTTGTTTTAATTATTTTCTTATTTCCTTACTTGATTACTTTGTGATTAGTAAATTAGTTTAGTTGTTTACCTATTTACCATTTCAGGCTGTAGCCCTGGTTCCAGTCCGAGATGATACCGCCGATGATGTTCTTACCGGACATCACATTAGCCCATCCTTCGGGATCGAGCGAGAACCAGAGGTCGTTCCATGAGAGGGTGCGTACCTGCCAGGCCAGGATAAACAGGTTGGTATTGATGGCTTCCAGCCGGCTCACCACCTCATTGGCGATGTAGTAGCGTTCCGAAGCGTTCAGCAGGTTCACCTTGTGCTTCTCGTTCTTGCCGTCATCTCCTGTCACGTCATACTTACCCGAAGTCACCAACTGTTTCATGAAGGGAAAGAGTGCCGTCATCTGTGTGGCAGCATCCGTCAGCTCATCCGATACCATGGCCGCAATGACGGTTCCCTTCAGATTGCCGCCCACCGATTTGAGAAGCAGACTGCAGTTCTGCGGGATTTCCTTGGCAACCAGTTCCCCGGCACGCTTAATCTGGTAAAGGTTCTGCATGGCACCTTGCGCATTCGAAAGGTAGTCCAGCATCTTGTCTTCCACATGGTGAATCCGTTCCAGCGAAGCGGTTACTGCCACTTCCGCTGCAATGATTTTCTCCTGCGTCTTCTTGCGGTCCTTGTGTATCTTCTTCAAGGCTGCGGTCTGACCCAGTACGGCAAAAGTCAGCGCCGGGTCGGTCTGTTGGGCAAAGAGCGGAGTTTTACCTATCAATAAGCCAACAGCAGCGATTAACAAGGAGCGTTTCCATCGTCTTACATTCATATGTTTATAATTTAGGGCCCGCATTTCTGCGTTCGGTCAGGTTATTGATTTGGTCCTGTTTAGTCGGATGCAGCCGCACCTCCATCGGTTTGTTGAGCAGACAGTCGTTCCAGTCCTTGAAAGCCTTCGGTGGAAGCCATTGCCCCATATCGTATCTGACCGACAAGTGTTCCTTGACTTGCACCTGAAAGGGTCGCTCCGGATCTAGCCGGAAGGAACGTCCGTTCGCTTCCACTTCCAGACTGTCACGGGTTCGGTTGATTTTCAAGGGGATGTTCTCTACCAGTGCCATCATGCGCAAGCCGTAGATACGACCGGGCAGGTCATTGTCGAAACAGTCAAACGGTCGGGCTCCGGGAAAGCGGTTCAGCACCTGCCGGATTTGTCCGTCAGAGAACGTACCGCCCAGTGATACCAGGGCAATTTCATTGGTCAGTTGCTTCCGGTTCCACTGGTAGAATGCCATGGCATCGAAAGCCGACTCACAGAAGAAGACACTCTTCACCACATTCGGATAGCCTCCGGACAAGTCGGCCACCCATGCGGAAGAGGAAGAATCACTCCCAGCAGCCTTGGACTTGTAACCGCCGTACCCTCGCATTTCGTAGCCCCGGACCTGGTCGTTCTCTCCGTTGGTATAAGGGAAACCGATGTTGTAGCCGTCAAAGTTCTCGTTCTTCCTGTCACGGATAAGCCGGATGAACGGAGCAAAGGTGCGCACCGTTTCATCAGACAATCCCCTTTGTTTGAAGATGGCCGGAATCTTATCGTGATTTATCGGCTTCACCTCATACCTGGAGCTGTCGAAGGTGGCATGATACCTGACTGACTGCACATACTCCCGGTCTTCGCGGTATTCGGGTTCGGGCATGTTGGCAAAGCGGGACAGCACCTTGGCTATCTTTTGCCATTCATCCTTGCCCGACACGTTGAAGGCATTCAGGTTCTCCCGGATGAGTGTGACCACATCCCCCTTGGAACCGTCACGGCGGAAGAACCGCTGGGAAGCCTTGTCCTGGGGGTGGCAGATTACAAGCGCATCCCGCTTTTCCTTGCCGTCACCTAACACCAGCTCCATGTAGCGGCCCACACCGGCCTTGCGGTCCAGGCGGTACCCGAGCGCATAGGCTACATCGTCGATGCCTACCTTGGCTTTGAGGTCCTTGAAGTTTACCTTGTAATCAGTCATGGTTCATGGATTTAAAGATTCTACATGGTATCAGACGCTTAACTTGGAACCCACAGCCTGCGTACGTTTGAGATTAGCTATCTCCGGTTCGAAGGTCTTGTGCGCCGTCATGTTCAGGAAGGCAGCCTTATCCTTGTAGTCCGTCAGCTGGAAGTAGGTCTTCGCCGTATCTTTCGATACCTTCTTCAAACCCAGTTCCACACCGTCATACGAAGCACGGATGGCATAATCCCCGTTGAGTGTCTTCACGATGGCCGCATTCTTGAACGGCACCTCTTCGCCTTCGCCCAACGGGGCAAACGGGTCGTTCTTCGTCAGATAGGGCTGCTCGTTCAGTGCCAGACGCTGCTTGTCCACATGGTCCAGAATCAGATCCGAAGCCTTGTTCACGTCCGCCATGACGGAAACGATGAACTTCGGCTCCTGCTTCAGCACCCCAATCCAGGAATCCAGATAGGCTGCGGAGTTGTCCGTAATCTTGGAATCGAAGCCCATCGAGTGGCTGATCATGGCGGCGGTCAGTTCAGCTACCAGTTCCTCCTTGGCGTATTTCGGGTCTCCAAAGCGTCCGCCCATCTCGCGGTTGAGCCGTTCCGGGGTCATGGTGGAGTGTGACATCTCATGCAGCATGGTGGAATAGAACTCCATGCCGCCCCGGTAGACTTCCTCGGGGGTATCGCCGATGTTGAACTGCTCCTTCATGGGCAGCACCACGATGTCCTGGGTCGGTGAATAGAAAGCTCCGTCCACCCGTTTGTCCGCCTGTATGGGGCAGAGCCAGCCTTGCGTCTCAATCATCCGGTCGAGAGCAGCATGGACATACATGCCTTCCTTATCCCGAAGCTCGGGCACCTTGAACTTCTCCATGAGTTTCTGCACCCGTTCGGGCTGTACCTCTGCCAGATTGGTCTGGTCGATGTTGTACACGGGGAAAGCCTTAAAGAAGGGAATGACATCCATGCCTTTCTTCTCTTCCTTGCTCATGGCCTTATACTCATCCGAACTGACATTATGGCCGTTCTTGTCCTTGACCAGCACGTCCCAATAGACCACGGGAAAGGCCTTTTCGCCTTTCAGTACATGGGCTTTCAGGTTGTGCGCCTGCTTGAAGGTGAGGTACACCGGTAGTTGATAGCCCTGGGCAGCCGTCTGCAACTGGAGGAAGAAGGAATTGGAACCCGAATAGTTGCGGCCTCCCACGTTCTGTGGGAGACCTGCAAATCTGGATGCGCCGCCAATCCAGCCTTTTTTCCAGTCGGAAGCCTTCATCTGCTCCATGCGGGCTATCATCATTTCGGCAAAGCGGTCGATGGCTACCTGCCCGGCATTGCCTGATGTATTAGTTCCATACGCCATAGCTTTCGTCATCCATTACCTGACGGTCCATCTGGTCGATGTCCGTCTGTTCAACATAAAATTCAGCGGATTCATCCGAAGGATCCGTGCCGTGGGTCTGGCACCATTCCAGATAGTCCTCTGCATTATCACCGTCCATCACAAAGCGGAGGAAGCCGATTTTACCCTCTTGAAGGAGTTCCACCAACTCCTCGTGTGTCTTTTTAGCTATCATATTCGTTTACTTTTAGAATTTCTGATTGATTGTTCTCTTGATTTTGTTACATTTTCATGGAAGTCGACTTCTCCAGCTTGTTGGTCACGGCTGAAAGCATTTCGGTAATTTCCGTATTGAGGTATTTGGCTGCAATCTGTTCCCGGGTGGCAGTCTTTGCCTTGAAGAGCGAGTAGCCGTCATCGAAGGAGAGTTCATGCTTGCTGGTCTTGCCCTTGTCGCCCAGGTCCATCGAAACCTTCCATTTGTTATCAGAGTGGTCCTTGGCCACACGGACTCCTTTGGGGTCCACTCCTTCGGGAAGCTGGTACTTCTCGTAGGCAGACTGCAGGTGCAGGCGCTCCCCGAAGTTCTTCTCCACAAGTTGTGTAGGACTGACCACGCGGTCGAAGTAGGCATTCAGGTCCTCACGGGAAGCCACTGCCGACATCTTGGTGTCGCCCATCTGCACATAGAACTTATACTTGCCGTAGTCCGGTCGCTGCTCGTCCTTTTCCTTATAGACATTGAACTTGTTGATGGTAATGGCTCCATCAGGACCGGACAACTGCTTCGGCATTTGGAACGCTTCTTCCGATACCTTCGGCATCAGCTTAGTCGGATAATACTTCTCCATCAGCTGCGGCACCGTCAGTTCCTTCTTCTGGTATGCAGCCAAATCCGCTGCGTCCATTTTCTGCGGCTTCAGTTGCACACCATCAATTTTAGCAGTGAAGTACCAGTCCGCCGGATTAGTGGTGCTTTGGAAGGCATGTCCGTGGCTGACTTTCTCGCCGTTGGTGGTAATCATCTGCGGCTCGCGTGGCTTGCGTTCCTGCTTGGCTTCGGTCAGTTGTTCACTCTTGACTTCGGCTTTGGCTTCCGCCTTCATTTCCTTGGCAGGTTTCTCCTCTGCAGCCGTCTTGACTGTCTTGGTAGGCTCTTCCTGCACAGCCTGTTCTTTCTTCTTTTTCGCCATAGTGTTCTTGTTAGAGGTGTTCGTTTCTTTCAATTCTTCCCCGACCTTCTCCTTGGGTTTCTTCATCAGCTTCGGACGGTCTATCGCATCACAGATAGCCACTCGCTCTCCAGAGCGTACCAGTTTAGGGAGATGCTTGTCCAATTCATGATGGGGAAATATCAGGAGTTTGATGGGGTCTTTCTCCAACGGAAGTATCTTGTCTAAGACCTTCAGCGCCAGTATCACCGATGCCTTGAGTGCATCCTCCTTGTACATTTCGTAGAAGTTCCCGTTACGGAAGAGCAACATCGCATCGGGATGCTTCTTCTTCATTTCGTTGAACATCTGTACCAGACCTACATCCTGTTCGGCATTTTTCTTCTTGACCATAAGGGTAGTGATTTAGCGTTTGAGTCCTTGAGATTTTTCAGTCTTGGGCGCATGAAGTTTCAAAGCCCTTTCCTGCGACTGCTTGTCTACCACCTGCTGGTATTCCCAGCGGTTCTTGTCCGTCATTACCAGTCCTAGGAACTCGGGATGTTGTTCGTCGTAGCGGAGTTTCTGTTGTCGCTCCCACTCCTTCATATCACCTTGGATGAGTTTGAAACCCTGAGGCTCTTTCAGGTCGACTCCGACCGAAACCTTCTCGCCGCCTACATTCAGTTCGATAGGTTTTCCCTCGCGTACCTGCTGCTTCTGCTGCATACCCAGTTCGATGTCGTTGACTTTCTCCATATCCTTGAGTTTCTGTTCGAGCTGAACATCCGTGACACGTCGATGGATGACGGATTTGGTTTCGGGATCGAGTTGCAGATACTGCTGGGTCTTTTCACCGTTGACTTCCACAGCTTTCTGGATGACCTCACCTTTGTTGAGTCTTTCCGCTTCCTGCTCGGACAGACGCAATACCGGACTGCGTTCCTTTTCAAGTACGGCACGTACCGGGTAAGCCATGAGTGCCGGGTTGCCGTATTTATCCGATACCAGCTGGAGTTTGAGGGGAAGCGTGATCAGGTCTCCGTTACGGGCACTGATGGACACCTGCAAGAGCGGTGTGACCTCTCCGGAAGCCAGTTTCTCCTTCACTTCCTGAGGGAGGCTGTCTGCTTTCTCCCGGTCAATGCCCAGGACTGCCAGTTTTTCATAAGGCAGTCTTTCAGAATGATTGATGTTGTGCATTTTCGTATTGTTTAAGTAAAACGATATATTTGCGGTCGGAACCGCCTTGAACACCCGCAAAAGTATTGGCAACCCTATTATCGAAAAGAAATGCACAACATCATTCTGACCGCCGTACTGCTGATTCTTGGTTCCGCTTCAGCATCGGCACAGTTCTATACGATTACCAAAGAGAAGGAAATCCGTCCTGATAAGCAACAAAAAGTGGCTCCTGATACCCTACAGAGGGATTCTGTGGCTTTTGAGTCTTGCCAAATGGCAGAAAAGGATTCACTTGGCCCAGAAGAGCCTGTGAAACCACTTTCGGAGCTATATACCCGAAAAGTTTACGTAAGGGTGTCCCATGAAAAAGCACTTCCTGCACTCACTATTCCCAATCTCTATCAGGAAATCATCCGCAACGGCATTCGGTATCCGAAGATAGTACTGGCACAAGCCATACTGGAAACGGGGTGGTTCCGTTCGCCACTCTGCCGAAACCGACATAACCTGTTCGGACTGACGAATCCCCAAACCGGAAAATACTACGAGTTCAATCACTGGACGGAAAGCGTCCGAGCCTACTACACCAAGGTACAGTACAAGTACAAGGGAGGAAACTACCTGCTGTGGTTACGGGATGTTGGCTATGCGGAAGACCCAAGGTATATTCGTGAGGTAATCAGAGTTCTAAAGCATTTGGGTAAATCATAGAGTGGAATACAACTAGAAAAAGAAACAGAGACTACTTACGATTGTAGCCTCTGTGAAAATATATAGAGTATCGGTCGGGGAATTTATGCTCCCAACCTACAATAGGGATTGCAAAGTAACACAAAAAAACAGACTATCTGGACTCTTCCTTGAAAAACTTTTAGGAGAACAGTTGCTTTACGTTGCAGTTGAAGGCATAATGCAGCATGCTTCCACACACCTTGCATCGCATAGAGCTTAAAAGGAATTATCAACTGATTGACTTTACATTTTTTGCCTAAAAGATACATTCGTATCACAAGGTTTGCTACCTTTGCGTCTGATTTAGGAAATAAGTCCAGGCAGCAGGAGGTGCTCCGCAGTAGCATATAGATAGCCTTCAACACCTGATTTGATAATTAAACGTATGAGAAAAATGAGTAAAACAATGATTTTTGGGATGTTGACAGCCCTGTTTGCGTTAGCATCCTGCATGGGGAATGGAAATCCGGTATCCTTGTCTGACCTTGAAGGGGAATGGAATGTCGTAGAACTGGCAGGCCAGTCGGTGAATACGAAACAACAGCCTTTCATCGGTTTTGATACCCATGAAATGAAAATTTATGGATATGGAGGCTGCAACCGGCTGATGGGTTCGTTTGAATGGTCGGACGAATCAGCCCGGATGGTGATGGACAAGTTGGCTTCCACGATGATGGCATGTCCGAATATGGAGCAGGAAAAGGCACTTTCACAAGCACTTGCCCTGACGAAAAAAGTAAGACAAGAACGCACGGATCAGATTATGCTGTGTGATTCATTGGATAATCCATTGGCCAAACTGAGCAGACGCTATTTTTTGATGCCGCTATCTGATTTGCAGGGCACATGGGACGTGGTGAAAGTGAACGGCGAAGCCTTGTCGGATTCCATGGAGAACCGCCCCTTCTTCTCACTCGATGTAACAGAGAAGACACTCAGTGGAAATGCCGGATGCAACCAGATGAACGGTAAGTTCAAGACCCTTGAGAAACAATCCAATTCATTGGTGTTCCTGCCTATTTCCAGCACACGTATGACTTGCCCAGACATCGAAACCGAGTTTGCGGTATTGGCCGCCTTGAAAGAAGTAACAACCTTCGGCATGTTACCCAACGGACATGTGGGACTATTCGCTGCAGGCAGTGTACAGGTGCTAGAACTAGCCAAGAGAAATAACTGATACCTTCCTATATTTTTCCGATGACATAGTGATGATGACAGACAAGGCTACTTTTCTACTTTTCTCCGGTTCCTCATATCCTGGAGAAAAGAGCCTTTGTTTTAGCTAAGTACCGGTTGCCGATAAAACCCCAAAGTACGGCTTATAGAAAAGGTATCTCAGCAGACATTCCCTATTGATTTTCCAATCCAAGTTTACCGCATCATGAAATTATATGTAGCCATCCTACGTTTTCTGAACAAGAACTGGGTGCATTATATTGTACTCTTCTTCATTTTGATTTCCATTGTGGCAGTCATTGCCAGTTCTTTTGAAGAGATGTCCCGGTATCGGTTAGCCTTATTCGGCATCACCTACATTTCTTCGTTCGTATTCCTGCTCGAATATGCAGCTCGTATCTTGTCCGCGCCAGCCCTTCATCCGACGAAAAGTGCTATTAAGGCACGTCTGCATTATACATTCTCTTTCTACGGATTTGTGGATTTTGTAGCCATCCTACCTTGTGTGCTGACCTATATCTATTGGAACACAGAAGTAGTGCACATCATTATCCTCCCTTATATTTTCATCATATTCAAGCTGATACGGCACTCACGTTCATTCCGTTTGATTGGGAAAGCTCTCTATTCCGTCAGAGAGGAACTTGTTACGGCCTATACAGCCAGTTTCATTACCATCTGTTTCTCGGCCATCCTCATGTATTACATCGAGCGGAATGCCCAACCCGATGTGTTTGAAAACATCGGTGACGGCATTTGGTGGGCCATCATCACCTTTGCAACGGTAGGTTACGGTGATATTTATCCCATCACTCCATTGGGCAAGTTGTTGGGATGTATCATCTGCCTGGTCGGTGTAGCCATGGTAGCGATACCTACTGGTATCATCAGTTCTTCCTTTATGAGCATGATTCAGAACAAAGAACGGCAGCAAATGCAGGCAGAGAAAGAGCAAGAAGAAAAGCGGCAAGCTGATTCCGACGAGAAAAACTAATCTTACAATCAGGATATAAACGGGCCATTCATTGAACTTCGTTGAGTGGCAGTACACTGTAAGTTATCTGTTTCTACTACTTGTGAAACACAGTACGCTTCTTTATGAGGCTATGCACTGTTCCGAATGTATCGTGATAGTAAAAGGAGGTGTGCCAAGAAGGCACACCTCCTATATTATTTCATCAGTTGTATCAAATGTGAGGCTACACAAGCATAACCTTTGTCAGTAAGGTGGATGTAATCGCCACTATAAAGTCCATCGCGTATTGTTCCTTTTTCGTTAAGGAACCAGTCTGTAGGATTTGTATAGCTAACCTGAACTCCAAAGGTGTGTGCTCTCAGCAATTCATGAATACGGTCGCATTGTTTACGAATTGTACTGTCTGGCTCCTTTCCCGAAGGAAAAAGTCCCAGTAAGATAATTCTTGAATTGGGAAACTGTTTGCAGGATTCTTCTGTAACGGCAATGATGCCCTCAGCCGTATCGTCAGCTGTGTCATGGCCAATCAGGTTATTGATTCCGATGGCAATTACCACATATTCTGGAGTACATCGGTTGTAGTTTCCGTTACGGATGCGCCAAAGTAAATTCTGCGTGCGGTCACCTGAAATACCGGCACTTTCCCAGTTTCCCTGTCCCAACGCATTGTCCATAGCCTGTTTGCCGGGGGTATAGCTTATGAGCTTACGCATTCCGCCCCAACCTTGTGTAATGGAATTGCCCAGCAACAGCAATTTCAGTTTACGTCTGTTCAGTGTTGCTTTAATATCCTGTGCTACCGTATGCCATTCCGAACCTTCCACCCATCCGGCAGCCGATCGATACTCGTTTCCGGGAACAGCATGGGTACATTTATTGACCCACAAGTCGGTAGCTTTCAGTATGAAACGTACAATCGATTCTGGATTGTTCAATGAATGTGGATGATGGCCGATTCCGGGTTTGTGAATTACGGTAATTGAGGCACCCAAGCGTTTCATCTCTGCTTCAAAAAGGGCTGTATTTTCTGCAACCGGAACAATATCGTCAGCATCGCCCACTACGTGTAGCACTGGGATACCTGCACGTGCAATCTTAGCAGCATGATTCAGCGGGTTCTTTTTCCAACGTAAAGCCTGTTCTTTATTCTTAAAGCCGTAGGCTGCCAGCATCCGCGTTACGTCCTCGGCTGAACTTTCATGAACACCTTTTCCTATCGGCCAGCTCTTTATATCCATGACCGGTGCATCGGCATAAATACAAGCTACTTTATCGGTATTCCGTACAGCCCAGTTATAGACTATCAATCCGCCACGACTCATTCCCTCTAAAACAGCTTTTTTATGAAAACCGTTCTTCACCAGATATTTGTAAAACTTGTTCCAACGCTTGACTGCTTTATCAGCACCATACAAGTCTGCCACATCGCAATATACGACATGAAACCCATGCTCCAGCAAGTCAATATCGGTTTGCGGCTCATGTCCCCAAAAACGTGCTCGCCATATCCAGGGTCTTCCCTGCACCTCTTTAGCCGGACGCACTACTTTGCAAGGAACTCCATCCAGTTGAAAATCGTAACCCTGATAACCATGAAAATTAAAGGAAGTAGTATTTTGGGGTACAAAGGCTACTGGTTTGTTTTGAGCTGCATTCAGCAAGTAATCGCCAATTTTGCGAGCCATCGCACCTGCTCCGATAGAAGAGGGATGCAAACGGTCCGGCATAATGGACTGTTCCCATTGATTGCCGAATAAATTATGCAAGTTAATGATACCCAATTCGTTATCATAGGCCAGTCGTTCGACTGTCGGACGTACCTCTTCTTCGATAATGCGTGGACTGATGGTATTCTTTTCGGTAAGAAAACAACGTACCGGAGTGAGCAGGATTACTTGTGGATGTGAATCCAGCGAACGATAGGTATCAATAAGTGTCTGATATGCATCCATAAAATGCTTCTTGCTTTTCCAGTTTTGGGGTTTGGTATCATTGGTTCCCAGTTTAATCAAAACAATATCTGGAAGAAATTTTTTTGATTCGCTATATACCTCTGTGCAAACATACGGATAATCGCCGTCCGACTGTGCCGTTGCTCCATTTGAGCCAAAGTTACGGACCTCGTAACCTTCGCCTAAATAATACTGCAACTGGGCAGGATAAGAATTTTTCTCCCGATTAGAAATACCTGCGCCATATGTAATGCTGTTGCCCACACATGCCACCTTAATAACCTGTTTCGCCCATAAATTGATGGGGAAAATCAACATACAGCATATACATGCTAAAAAGATTTTCTTCATTATACTATACGATATGTTTGACAAAAATTCCATTTCATAAAAAATGAAAGTAACAGGTAATCCCCTTCATAAATTAGAAGTTTTCTGCTACTTTCTCCCAAAGGTTGCCCAACTCACGAAAACAAGTCGCCCAACTCAGCAATTCAAGTTGGACAACCTGATGCAAAAACGTTTATCAGTCAGGCAAATTGCCGTGATTGAATCAGCGGCTCATCCAGTCCGTCATTTCAAAACGTACCGTCATCGAATATTTCAGTTGGATGATACGGAAATTATCATATCCTCCGGCATTCATAGACATCACGTTGCTTTGTGAGATAGCAAACCTTCCAGAGTTTGCATCGGTGTTTTCTACGATGCGTATTACCGGACCCAGTCTTTTACCCAAAGCCTCCACCAGATAAGTGGCTTTGCGTTGGGCGGCTTTCAGGGCTTCAATCTTGGCTTTCTGGTGGTAGGTCAGGATGTCCTTGTTGTCCAACTTGCCGATACGCATCGAATGAATGCCCCGGGTGTTGAGTTTTTGGACAATCCGGTCAATCTGCCTAAAGTTCTGCAGGGTAATGTCCAACTGCTTCGAGATAAGGAAGTCGTGCCCTTGGTTGCGCCAGTAATTTCCGTATTCCTGAATGCGCACGGCAGAATCGGGGATACCGGCATTTCGGATAACTTGCATCAATTCCTCTTCAATCCGGGTGATAGGCACCTTCGTCTTGTATTGCTTAGGCTTCGATACACCATCAAATTCCTCTTCGAAATACTCCTGTATCTCAATGAGATAATGAATCTCATCCGGTACAACCTCCATTTCAGACATTCCGGTCACTTCGATATACCGCTCACACTCCTGCGCTTTCATCGCAACACAAGCCAGTAGGCTCATGACGAAAATTAGTCCATACTTTTTCATACACAAATACTTGAATTTAGTTCAAACTGTTATCTTTTTACGAACCGACTTTAAGGAATTTCAAATGGGGCAGACAAGCAAATGACGTGCTGATTATGGGGAACAACCAGCTTATTTATCCGATAACGTCCCTTCGGCAAGTAATAAAAGTCACCTACGGGAATGCGAAAGCAATACAAACGATGGGCTTGTTCATCGTTTATCCACTCTGTCTCTGCTGTATCGGGCAAATGCTTCAATTGCGGCTGTTCCCAATCTTGACCATTCCATTGCTGAAGCTCCCAATCTCCGTTAAATTCAAGAGGTACATCCGTGTAATTGGCCAGAAAGACATCGATGACCTTTACATCTTGCCAATACACCTTACGCTCTGTCCAAAACTGATGTTCCTGCTTACGATAAGATTTCGGCAAATCTTTTCTATACCACAGATAATACGTCGGCATCTCATAAATAACTGTATCCCTGTCTTGTATCTGTGGGGCAATGGCTCCATTCCCTTCTACCGTTAATGCAGTCGTATTCTGCTCTGAACCTCCGATAACGGCAATAGCCGAGGCTGGAACCGCTTCCGGCAAAAATGTCTTCTGCTTATCCGTGCAAGCAAGAAACAGCAAACAGCATAACATGCCGACAACCGTAACTTTCATAATCCGTCCTCCTCTTCAAAATAGGATGAATAAAGATTTTATTGAGCAAAAATACAAAAACATTCCCTTAGTTGATACCGCCCAAAGTTCATTTTTGCACAATCTTCAACCAACAATGAGAAATTTCGTGGATAGAGACCGATGAATGAACGATCTTTATGCCTTCCCCTTTCTGATAGTGCTTCTCGGTGAAGAGAGGCTTTCCTCCTGCCTGACGGTAAGTCTGGATGAGTTCGGCGGTTTTGACAAGTTCAGCGTCAACATATTCAAATCGCTCATAATGGTAGCTGGCTGCTGATTCGCGGGAAAAGGAGAACAGGCACCACTCTTTCGTTTCTTGGACATTTGCAGTAAATGCGGCGCAACAGAGCGATAGTCCAGACGATTATTCTTGTTTTCATGCAGCAATCGTTTATTATCCCCAAATGACAATATCGCTCATCGAAATCAAGTCAGTAGATGACGAGATTACCAGAAAAATGAAAAATTGTTTTCCGAACTACCTCCTTCCGATTTGCTTTTTATGGTGAGCTGAATCGGGTACTGTTGGCTGTTTAGTGTCCAATCACATGTATATTCTATAAAATGAAATCCGTCTGCATCAAAACTGTTCGGTACACGTTGTTTCAAGGGAAGATGTTTGGTAGCTATCCCGAGCATGCCCCCATAGTAAGCGTAAATCATTTCATCCATATCCACATCCAACAGCTCGTCAAACATCATCAGACATCCTTTGTTTTCAATGGGGGTAGTAATCTCATCACTGGTGTACTGAATTTCAGTATCGGGTCGTACATCGAGGTTATCGATTTTACCGTCTCCATTGATATCTTCTCCTCCAAAATCCAAAAAGGATTGCGTGGAAGTGGCTACCACATCTCCATTTTTATAGGTAATCTTAGTCAGTTCGCCGTCGCTCTCCGAACGTTTCATCTCAATCAGATGTCCATCCTCGTCGTACTTCATTTCCCATGTAAAGGTATCGGCTTCAGGTGTTCCAGCATGGTCGATAGAGTGGCAGGCTTTCACAAAGCCGTCATGATTGAGAAGAAGGTTGAGTTGGGTGACATCGCCTCCTTTGTCTGTTACTATAATACGTGCTTGGTTTACTTTCTGTTCACTTCTTGTGGATGAACAACCGTATTCGAAGACAGCTTTTTCACCATCCTGGGTTGTAATTTTTGTCACAAGCCCTTCTTTATTCTGTGTGATAGTCATACCCAAAACTGATTTCGGGAGACCGTTTTTGAAAACTTTTTCCGGATGTACTATGGTTATAATGGGGTTGCCTTCATCATTTTTATTGTCATCATCATCACTGCAAGCTGTAAATCCTATACAGCAAACCATTCCAAAAGAGAAAATAGTAATAATTCTAAACAAGCAATTCATATTCATTATTCGTTTTAATTGTTAGGAGATTCTGTGATTTTTTTCGACATCAATAAGTAACTAAAACCTTATGAGAAGTTCTATTTACATATACTTTTGCAAAAGTAAAAAAATATTTTAAAACAATATTCTATATTTAAATATATTTAACCCGTATAAAGGGTAAATAATTGAGCATCAAAGATGTAGTTGTTTTATCTATAAAGCTTTCATGCAACTTAGCTGTTTGCTATTGTTGCAAAAACAAGGAATTTTTGAATGCTTAACAAAATTCTGTTTTTATGAAGACTCGCATTTGATAATTCCTAAATCTTTAGTTATGGGATAGCTCACTTGTTCACCGAAAAATTACTTTCTGCCAATATATAGATATTTTATCAATAGGAACCGATGAATGAACTACCCTCATACCTTTCCCTTTCTGATAGTGCTTCTCTGTGAAGAGAGGCTTTCCTCCTATCTGACGGTAAGTCTGGATGAGTTCGGCGGTTTTGACAAGTTCAGCGTCAACATATTCAAATCGCTCATAATGGTAGCTGGCTGCCGATTCGCGGAAAAAGGAGAACAGACACCGCTCTTCTTTGTCAATCCGCGGATTAGCAATTTCCTTCAGCTGCTTGACGGAGACATAGGTCTTTTGTGTCTTATCCCACAGATAACCGTCTTCATATTGAATACGTTGGTTTCCATAGTTGCCTAACGGTATGGCAATGTCATCCTGCCCGTCAAAGTTCAGGTCTTTAAGCGTCACCTCTGCGTGAAAATTGTTCGCATAAGCAATATCTTCCGGATAGGTATAGGTAAGGGTCCGGATGCTTCCGGATGGATGGAAATACCGGATAAGCAATCCTTTAACGGCTTTCTCTTCCCTGATGACGGTGTATTCCAGCAATTCATTGCCGTTCCGGTTAATGATTTTCCATTTGTCCGACTGCCAGGTCGTGTGTTCCCTCTCGTTGCTCTCCCCTCCATGTTCGGTTACGTAGGCATGACCGTTTACAAACGGAGTGGCATACGAAAATTGGGGGTGGATAACTACATTGCCTGATGAATCGGCAAAGCCTATCCGTCCTTGTTCATCCATCATCCGGAATAGTCCTTCTTTCAGATAATCCGGTCCATTATCGCATTTAAAAACGTAAAATAGTTCTTTGCCTGCATCATTGATACAAACAATACGGGCCTTCTTCGGTTTGTTCTCATACACAAAGCCTATTTCCGTGATAGTATCCATCTGACAATACCGATATTTCCCGTAAGGCACAATGGTATCGCCTCGTTCATTCAGGTAGCAGACCGGTACACCCACTTCCAGATGAGGTTCAGTAGTGTGGGCAGTCAGCGTGGCATCATATCGCATCAGGACTGGGATATCACAAGAAGTGTAGCCGATTATCAAAACATCTGCGTGAGGGCCTTTCGCCATGTTATCCAGCCAGAATTGGATGCTGAGAGTACTTTTCCCGGGGCGTAAGACAGTGGGTACATTCCGTAGCGATTGAAAAACTTGCATCACTGACTTTCGGAATGCACGAAGTACCTGGTTGAGTACCGTAGCATGGCTGATATAGCCTTCCGGGGTCACAGTATATTCCACCTGTAAGACACAACCCTTGTTCCTTTTTTGCTGGGCAACGGGATATTTACATCTCCTGCTCAATGTTTTGATGAGCCAATTATAATCGCGAACATCATTCAATGATTTGTTTTCCAACATCAGAATGGTGTCGTTGGCTGTTCTTTCTTGTGCTTCCAGTTGAAAAAAGCACCCAAGCAGTATGAAGGATAGAAAAAATCGTTTCATGTCTATATGGAAATTAAATCAAACAATGGTACACCGAAAATAAATTTGAATCATAAAATATTCTGTATCAACTCTCATCGGGGGTAATTTACATATTCCACGCTGATTACATCGGAAGAATCACGAACAGCTTCTTTGATGTCTGCCAACCGGAATTCGGTCATAAGCGTGATTTCCTGATTCTTGTTAGCCAGTCTCACCTTATAAAAGAACCGGTATCTGCCAGGTCGGTTGGGCAGAACATTCGGGTTTAAGTGAGCTTTAAACAGAAATTGTTTGCTAGGTTTGATGATATGGGCAATGCAGTGGAAGTTTGTATTTATGGGAAGATTTCGCCAGACTCCTTGCCGGTCTTCATAGGTAATCTGGTATGGATCTCCACACTCTATCTCGTGCTCGCTCTGATTGAATAAAATAAAAGTGGCGGTGTGGGCGGTGTGCGGATATGCTGAGAATTCCGGATATAAATGGATACCCAAGGTGTCGGAAGTGCATCGTTGATTGTTGGGTGTCGGTTCTGTGTCCCCTTCAAAACGGATAGCTAGTGAATCCATGACTTTTTTACGGAAAACAGCTCTGGCTTCCGGCGAGTTTAAGCATAATTGCACGACAAGATGATTCCCTTTTATGCTCCACGCCTGTATATTGCCGTCTAATCGAGTACCCTTTATTTCTGAACGCACATATCGTTCTCGCAGTTCATTCTGTATCTTTTGCAATTCTTGCTCTGTAAACACGGTATCCCTTACACTCTGAGTGGGTACAGGAAGGTGGCCGATGGTATCTTGGGTATGAACGGAGATTGTTTGAGCACCTTGTGTAATCGAAGTTGAATCACCCCTTATTGTAGAGTGATTGTTTCCGGATGGTTTACCGCTACATCCCACAAGTAACCATACCAAGAGAAGAATCAATGCCATTCCCAAGGCTAAACAAAACATCGCCTTAAAATTGGCAACCTTATCCAGCTCTTCTTTTTCCAAGGTTTTCCGGCGGATATCTTCCAGCTTTTCCACCGTCATCTGAGAGAGGTCTGTCTCTTTTCCAGTATCCAATAACCGGTGGTAGATGTCTGTTAGCCTCTCCCGATTCCGTTTACACAACTCTCGATTTTCTTTATCGCGTTGCAGCATGTCATTGATGCATCCTAAGGTTCCCATAAGCCATATTTTACAATGATTCTCAAAGGTAACAAATAGAATTAGAAATCAGCTATCTGTTCTTATAAAAAAGACCTCCGTTTGGCTAATTTAACCCATCAACCTCTGTCTAAAACTTGCTTTGAAGCATCCGTTCTAATAAAAAGACAACAAATGATTGTATTTTTTCAGATGCAATGCATTATCTCATGATTTTATAGTACCTTTGTCCATAATTTTACCAATCATTTGTTTTATGAGGAAATTTTATCTTTTACTATTGCTCATGGCCGTTTCTTGTTCCATCTTTGCGCAAGACAGGCTATCCTTGTTCATCAGCAGAGCAAACAAATATGCCTCTGTAGAACTGTCCGACTACCGGAAACGATTGTGCGTGGAGTATAACACACGCGGCAGTCTTCTGGATGACTATTACAGACAATGTGGACGCGACTGGGGTAATGTCGGTTTAGCCCTTGAAATAGCAAGGACTTCCGGCAAACACATGCGTGACATCTGCCATTATTATAAACGTTATCGGAAATGGAATCGTGTCTTGATTGAAATTGGTATCAGACCGGGAAGCGATTACTACAATCCTTTTTATGACAGGATTGATTTCCATAGCAGATATTGGCACAAACATTATTGTTCCTATTGTGACCATCACGACAGATACCATCATAAAAAATACAAGAAATACAAGCGTCATAAATGGGACGACGATGATGATGACGATGACGACTGGGATGATGACGATGACTAATATTACACAAAATACATACCAAAATGAAAAAGATTTTATTTTTAGCAGTTTGTTTTTTGATGCTTGTTGGCAATACTTATGCACAAAAGGGGAAACAAGCAATCGGGTTCGGATTAAGTTATGGAACAGAAATTGAGAGTGTCGGTTTGGGACTGAAATATCAGTACAATATCACCAACCCCATACGTCTGGAACCTTCATTGAATTATTTCTTTGAAAACGACAATGTCAGCATGTTGGATGTAAACCTGAATTTCCACTATTTGTTTCCTGTGGCAAGTAAAGTAAAGCTCTACCCATTACTTGGTCTGACATTTTCCAATTGGATGTTTGACTGGAATGATGATTGGGATGTGGACATACATGGAAATCATGTCCATATAGATGGCGATGACGACAGTGACAATGAATGCCGGTTTGGCATGAATATTGGTGGTGGAGTTGATTTCGCAATAGCCAGAAACTGGATGATGAACTTTGAGTTCCGTTATCAACTGGTCAGTGATTTTGATCAGGCTGTATTCAATCTCGGATTTGCTTATCGTTTTTAAATTTGCCGTACTTGTATAATCAAGAAAGAGCCTTTTACTGAAATGCAGCAAAAGGCTCTCTTCTTTTATTGGAATTGAGTATTTACATGAATCTTATTGTTTTAGTGTACCGTCTTCTTTAATTTCAACTTGAATCTCAGGTTTTCCATCCATTTCCAATTCTACGATATAATAGATGCCTGTAGGAGTAACCACCTTTTCAGCTTCCTCATCATCCAGCTCATAGCCGGCATGTTCTTTTTCTGCATTCTTAGCAGCAGTTTTCACGGCATCAGGCAGAGACGTATACAGCACATCCTTTGAAGTGGAAACCCACGCATAGGATGCTGTAACGTCAAAGCAAACCTCCAACTGGGCAGACTGCAAAAGGACATCTACTTCCAGTAGTTTGGAAACAGGATCCACTTCAACCTCCAATAATTTATAACCGGCATACTTCTCATTCAGTAACTGAGCTACAGTAGCAGGAAGTTCAGAAGGTAAATAGTTGAACGAATCATCGTCTTTATCAGCCACTTCCTTCAACAGATTTCCATTGATGTCAAAATAGAGATCCAATTCCTCCTTGCCTTTTTCGATTTCAATCACATATACTTTCTCCATGCCCTTACGCTCAAGCATATCCACATCGTCACGCTTCCAACCCTCATATTGAGTAAGTGCTTCAAATGCTTGTTTAACCGGTGCAGGAAGAGCATCATAAGTAATGTCCGTTTCTGTCATCAGCCAGACTCCATTTGCATCAAACCAGGCTTCTTTTTCTGTATTGTCTTGATTGAAAGATGCAACATGATTAGTACCCCGCGTAGACCAGTTATGGGCTACGTTGCCAAATTCATTGGTAAAGGCCTTCTCCAGTTGTTCTGAAACAGGAGCATCCTCATCGTCATCATCACAACTTTGCATTGTGAAGCTGAACAGGCCCAAGGCCAACATTATAAAATACATTTTTAATTTCATAATCGTTCAATTTTAAATGTGACTAATCCGTTCATTCTATTTTTTATACTCAATCCTATCTATTTATCAATCTTGTTTGTCGGCAAACACTTTCCACACTCCGGCACTTAATGCAGCACCGATGAAAGGTCCGACGATGAATATCCACAACTGACTTAGAGCTTCCCCACCTTGGAAAATGGCAGGAGCTATACTACGGGCCGGATTAACCGAAGTTCCCGTATAGCGAATGCAGGCGAGATGAACCAGAACCAAAGAAAGACCGATAGCAAGTCCTGCAAAGTTGCCTGCTCCTTTCTTTGCATCCGTTGTGCCCAATACCACCAGTACAAAAACAAAGGTAAAGACAATTTCCGCCAGCAAAGCTCCGGTTACGGAAACACCTTCCTGACAAGCATTGGCTCCTGTGCCGACCAGTCCGGAATTGGAAGTCAGCACCCACAAAATAGCTGAACCGATAAAGGCACCGATTACTTGAAACAGCATATACATACCGGCATCCTTTCCACTGATACGTCCCGACAGCAAACAACCCAGTGTAATAGCCGGATTGATGTGACAGCCGGAAATACCGCCAATAGCGTAAGCCATAGCCACCACAGACAGTCCAAAGGCAAGAGCCGTACCAACAACAGTAGAAGCTAAATCAGGGTTAGCTGACGTACACGACAAACTGACCGCCGTGCCACATCCCATAAGAACGAGAACCATCGTTCCCAACATTTCAGCAATGTACTTTTTCATGTTTTCTTAATTTTTTGATTAAACTATTACTATACATTATTATACTACATTATACTACAAGGTTTAGAAACAGGCTGTTTTACCCATGCAACTTACAAATGTATAAATAAAAATAAAGGTTCAAACTTTTTTCTAGGGAAATGTGGTCATAACTTATCAAAAAGGAGACAGACATTCTGAAATTCATCTGATTCCATGTCCTACAGCATATCTTTATGGAATTAAGGACACGAGACAATCAACCACTGCCATACCATGAAGAAGCCTCATACTGTCCATCCAAAAATGAATACCTATGGCTTCCGTATGTTCAGCTATATCTTCATCAGATTTTCCCGGTGCCGTTATAAATCGACTCCATAGAGAGGCCAAAGTGTGGTTTTGTATTGATTTGTGTTAATGTTTGTTAATTAGAGAATCAATCAATAACAACGGATTATAATTGATGCTAATATTGCAGCCCTAAACTTTTAACGACTCATTCTTATGAAGAAATTTATTGCAGTAATCGTAGCTTGCCTTACTTGTAGTGGCATCTATGCTCAAAGAGCTTACGAAGGAGCCAACTTGGGAGATAACTGGTCTATTGGCATCCATGCCGGTGTTACCACTCCATTGACCCACAGTGCATTTTTCCCGAACATGTGAGCCATATGGGGACTTGGAATAGGCAAACAGCTCACACCCTTTTTCGGTATGGGTGTGGAAGCCATGACCAGCATCAATACGACTGCCAGCAAAACGGCATTTGACAACACCAATGTAAGTTTATTGACCTCCGTCAATCTGAGCAACCTATTTGCAGGATATTGGGGAACACCCCGATTATTCGAAATAGAAACCGTAGCCGGACTCGGCTGGCTACATTATGCCCAAAACGGTGACGGAGACCGTAACAGCATCTCCAGCAAACTGGGACTCAACTTCAATTTCAATTTAGGTGAAGCCAAAGCCTGGACCATTGGTATCAGACCAGCCTTGGTATATGAGCTGAACGCATGTGGTGAACGAAACGTAGGATTTAACGCCAACCTGGCAGCCTGGGAAATTACAGCCGGTCTGAAATACCACTTCCGCTGCAGCAATGGTAAGCACCATATCTCTTTTGCCAAACTGTATGACCAGGCAGAAGTGGATGCACTGAACGAGCAGGTAAATAACCTGAGACAAACCAACGCAGACCAAGAAGCCGAACTGACTGCTGCCAACCAACGAAATGCTGAATTGGAACAACAGTTAGCCGACTGCAAGAATCAGGGTCCGGTTATCGTAACAGATACCATCACCAGCCACAAGAAAACATTGGAATCTGTGGTAACCTTCCGCCAAGGAGATGTCAGTGTAGTAGCTTCTCAGACCCCTAATGTGGAACGTATTGCGACTTACTTGAAAAATCATGAAAAGGCTACTGTATCCATCAAAGGATATGCTTCTCCGGAAGGAAAGGCCGAAGTAAATGCCCGTATCGCCCAACAACGTGCGGATGCCGTCAAGAGTCTGTTAGTGAAACGGTATAAAATAGCCGAGAACCGGATTACAGCCGAAGGACAAGGTGTAGGAAACATGTTTGAAGAACTTGATTGGAATCGGGTGAGCATCTGCACCATCCATGAAAACTAATCCGCTGGAAGCTACATTGTGTGTGTGAAAGTTCGGACATGCCAAGTGTCCGACTTCTTTTTGATTGAAACTTAAAATGAACATAATCATGAAGAAAAGTATTTTAACTGTCTTGTTTGCGTTATGCAGCACCATTGGATTCGCACAAGTCTCCTTTCAGGTAAAAGCCGGTCTGAACCTGAGCAGCTATATCGGTGAAAATTCCGACCATTCCAAATTCAAGCCCGGAGCACGCATCGGAGTAGGTATGGAATACCAGTTTACAGACCTTATTTCTCTGCAGCCTTCTCTCTTCTTCTCACAAAAAGGGGCTAAATACTCTAGCGGCTATGAAGGAACCGTCGTTGATGCCGATGCAGACGTAAAGATCAACCAACTTTATTTGGAACTTCCTATCAATGTACAATTCCGCTTTAACCTTGCAGACAACACCAATTTGGTCATTGCGACCGGTCCTTACCTTGCTTGCGGTGTAGGTGGTAAGACTAAATTTGACGGAGGAGCTTCTATTGGCGGCATCGCAGTCAATGGAGGAGACAAAGTCGACACTTTTGGCAGCGACGGCCTTGACTACAATCGTTTTGATGCCGGATGGAACATCGGGTTAGGGGTAGAATTCGGCAAGATTTTGGTCGGTCTCGATACCCAGCTCGGTTTCTGCAAAGTGATGGACGGAAACGCTCCACATAATGCCAATATCAGTATTACTTTGGGATACAAATTCTAAGCTACTTTTAAATAACTCTGTCCGTGAGAGTCTGCCGCAGAAAAACGGCAGGCTCTCTTTTTCATTATATCCTTATACAAAGGACTATATACTTTCTTTATTTCTTCTTTAGATAACTTATTTACCGAGATTCAATACCCGACCAAAACAATCCAGCAACCATACAAAATATAACCGAAATCATAAAATTCAATCATAAACATCCGTGTTACAGAATATTTTTGTACTTTCGAATTTATTACGTGTAACCCTTTTCTGAGAATGATGATAACCATGGAAATTTTCAACTATTTTTTAATCGCCATGAGTTTTCTGGCCTTATTGGTTTTTGTAGCACTCTATTTTGTCAAAGCAGGCTACGGCATTTTCCGTACGAGTTCATGGGGTATATCCATTCCCAATAAAACTGCCTGGGTTCTTATGGAAGCCCCCGTTTTTTTCGTTCTGTTTTACTTGTGGATTACAAGTGAAAATCCATTTTCCATCCCTATTCTCATTTTTTTCCTACTCTTTGAACTACATTATTTCCAACGTTCCTTCATCTTTCCGTTTCTAATGAAAGGCAAGAGTCGGATGCCATTGACCATTGTAGGAATGGGAGTTGTATTTAATGTACTGAACGGCATTATGCAAGCCTTAGGCCTGTTCTATTTACCCGTTACGGACACTGTTTATTCAGGTGGGTGGAATTATTTTGTCTCACCACATGCCATTCTTGGAATGCTGCTCTTTTTCTTAGGGATGAGCATCAATCTTCATTCAGATTATGTGATACGACATTTACGGCGACCGGGTGACACTCGTCATTATTTGCCTACCAGAGGTATGTTCAAATATGTCACTTCAGCCAATTATTTGGGAGAACTCATAGAATGGATTGGTTTCGCATTGCTGACAATTTCTCCGGCAGCAGGGGTATTTGTATGGTGGACTTTTGCCAATCTGGTACCCAGAGCTCATGCCATCCATCAACACTACTGCAAAGAATTTGGCACGGAAGCTGTAGGAAAGCGAAAGCGAATCATTCCGTTTATCTACTGAATACCTATCTGATAAAATTCATCAAAACACATAAAAAACTTACCATCATGACTACATCCAAATTGTTTACGCCAGTCACCATCGGGCCGCTGACACTGCGCAACCGCACCATTCGCTCCGCTGCGTATGAAAGCATGTGCCCGGGACATCGGCCTTCAGAAATGTTACTTCAATACCATCGTTCGGTAGCGGCGGGAGGAGTCGGTATGACCACCGTGGCCTATGCAGCAGTAACCCAAAGCGGCTTGTCGTTCGACCGCCAGCTTTGGATGCGTCCTGAAATTATCCCCGACTTGCGTCGGCTGACTGATGCCATTCATGCCGAAGGAGCAGCTGCCGGCATACAACTGGGACACTGCGGCAACATGTCGCACAAAAATATCTGTGGCTGCCTGCCCGTAGGAGCTTCCGGTGGTTTCAACCTATATTCCCCCACGTTTGTCCGCGCCCTGCGAACCTCAGAACTGACCCAACTGGCACAAGCCTACGGACGTGCCATAAATTTAGCCCGGGAAGCCGGCTTCGACTCAGTGGAAATTCATGCCGGACACGGCTACTTGATTAGCCAATTCCTGTCACCGGCTACCAATCATCGCAAAGACGAGTACGGAGGTTCCTTAGAAAACCGGATGCGCTTCATGGACATGGTAATGAATGAAGTCATGAAAGCCGCAGGAAACGATTTAGCCGTATTCGTAAAAATGAATATGCGTGACGGATTCAAGGGGGGAATGGAACTGGAAGAAAGTCTGCAAGTAGCCAAGCGTCTGGAAGAATCAGGAGCCCATGCATTGGTCTTGAGCGGAGGATTTGTCAGTCGGGCACCCATGTATGTAATGCGTGGTGAAATGCCCATCCGAAGCATGAGCCATTACATGAAATGCTGGTGGCTCAAATATGGCGTCCGACTGGTTGGCAAATGGATGATTCCAGCTGTGCCTTTCCAAGAAGCCTACTTTCTGGAAGATGCACTGAAATTCCGGAAAGTCCTCCATATGCCTTTGATTTACGTCGGCGGTTTAGTGTCACGGCAAAAAATCGATGAAGTGCTGAATGACGGCTTCGAAGCGGTGCAGATGGCTCGTGCTCTCTTGAACGAACCCGATTTTGTAAACCGTATGCGAAAGGAGGAAGATGCTCGCTCAGCATGCAAGCACAGCAACTACCGCATTGCCCGGATGTACTCCATTGATATGGCCTGTCACCAGCACCTGTCTGAAAAACTTCCTCCTTGCCTGCAGAAGGAAATTGAAAGAATCGAAGCCCAATCAGAAAAAAGACAAATCGAATAACAAAAGGAATAAAAGATGAAGAATTGTATTCAGCCGAAAAGTCATCAGAAAGGCCACGGAAAATTGGCAGTGATTACGGGAGCTGACGGAGGAATGGGCATGGAAATCACTCGATATGTAGCTAAGGCCGGTTTTCGAGTGATAATGATATGTCACCACCGGAACGAAGCGGAAAAAGCACGCCAAATCTTAATCGAAGAGACAGGTAACACTGCCATTGAAGTATTGGAAGCCGATTTCTCCTCGCTTAAATCGGTGGCTCAAGCTGCCGAACAACTGTTAACACGACAAGAATGCATCGCTCTGCTGATGAACAATGCAGGTACACTGGAAACAGGACGTCATCTGACTGAGGACGGACTGGAACAAACAGTTAGTGTAAACTATGTCGCTCCTTATCTACTAACGCGGAAATTGCTTTCCTGCATGGAGAAAGGAAGCCGCATTGTCAACATGGTATCGTGTACCTACGCCATTGGGAGCCTGGACTTCCCCGATTTTTTCACCCAAGGGAAAAAAGGCCGATTTTGGCGCATTCCCGTATATAGCAACACAAAGTTAGCACTCACCTTGTTTACCTTCGATTTGGCTCACCGCTTACAAGAACAAGGAATCCGAGTAAATGCTGCAGATCCCGGTGTCGTATCTACCAATATGATTACCATGCATCAATGGTTTGATCCGTTGACCGATCTTTTCTTCCGTCCTTTTATCCGATCACCCCGCCAGGGAGCAGCTACTGCTATCCACTTGCTGCTGGATGTTGAAGCTGGTTCTTGTACAGGTACCCTTCAAGCCAGTTGCCATCCTTGTACGCTATCTAACCGGTACACACAGCATAGCAAAACAAAGGAACTTTGGGATTACACAGAGGCAATTGTTAAAAAATGGTTATAAATCATCAGACGTTATTGAAAATGTTTTATAACGAATGTGAGAGTTGAAATACTTACAACAAAAGTCATTAAGAGTATACAGATTCAAAAACAGCATAGAAGAAAATATTATGGCAAAGAAAAAACATCATAAGAATAATCAAGGAGTTGCCTATATGGAAGTGGAAAAGAGTTTTGGTATGTGGGAGAATTATATGCAATATGGCTTCCAATACGATACAGTTAACGACTGTCCTCTCATCCCCGGTGAGACTAGGAGGTGGAACAACTATCTTTTAAGAAACTGTCCGCAGACACTAGAAAACTACTTCGCACAGCGATGGTTGATTTAGTACTTAACTACTGGCAGAAAGAAAAACTGATTCCTGAAGGAAACACTATTAAAGAGTTTAGAAATACAGCCATTAAAGAAGTTTACTACATATCCGGGCAATATGCCAAGGACAGTGATGAGTTGAAACATATGCTGAACGAGTGTATTATTCCTACTATCAATAAGGAACTAAGGAAAGAGAAATCAACAGTACAAATAGAGAAATAGAAACTTTAGCAGCTGTATCAAGAGTAAATGCATCGGATAGAACGCATAGAACCCATACTTTGCCACCTTGCCATGGATGAACCCACGCGTTCCATCATAGCAAGCAATTGTTAAGCAAACCAGCAAAGCGCCGACTATCCCATAGTGCATCATCAGCGGAAAGGCACAAAATAGCTGCGCCTTTCTACCCGAGGGAAAAGAAGGATTACTGACATTCCCCAGCAGGTAGAACACCACCATCATCAGAATCCCTCGCCACTCATAATCCACACCCAACCAAGTGGCGAAACCAGCTATAGAAAGGATGACAGCCCCACAGAGGATACCATCCTTTTTTAATGTTTCAAAAGCTGCCAGTGCCATTACACCCAGTGCCAGTGTGAAGAGCACATTGTGCGCTCCGTCCGCTCCGTTCAGCAAGTACCAAGGCACTTCACTGACTACAGCAAACCCGAGCAGCTACAGGAAGTACTTCATCCGGTTTCGGGTATGCCAGAAGCCCTCTGCTATGAGGAAGGCGAACACCGGAAAAGCGATGCGCCCGAAGCAGCGCATAACCTCGTAAAGGAGCGTGCCGTGTTCCATTAAGTAGTAGGCACAGTGGTCTGTCACCATTGAAACAAGGGCGATGACCTTCAGTGCACTACCACTCAATGAAGGTAATAAGATTGAATGTTCAGATGCAGATTGTAAGGATGCCATTATACTAATCATTTATGCCATACCCAGCAGTTCCTTGACCATTTTCTCCACTTCATCGTTCACCCGTTTGAAGTTGCGGTTCAGCATGATTTCCTTCTCGCGGTCATTCTTGAACTCGTAGATTTTCGGCAGCGGCACATAGTGCTCCTCCTCGTCCTTAATTTTCTTCATATCGAAGTGCGTCTTGCAGAAGTACTTCGTGGTCTTGAACTCTTCCGACTGTTCGATGTCGAAATGGTTCAGCATCCGCTCATCCGTAGCCGTGAAGTCACGGGCAGCCTGACCCGCCAGCCAACCGGTCGCCATATCCGCAATCTTGGCGGCAGACACCAGGTAGTCCTTCTTCTCGGAGATGGTAGTCGATACCTTGTTGTCGTTGATAGAAATGGACCGGGAAGTCTGCTTCGCCTTGCCGAACACATCATTCTGCGCCCATTCCAGGGTTTCTTTGTTACGGGCAGCACCCATGAAGATGTTACCGCAGGTCGTTATAATCTTCTGCATCCCCACCTTGCCGTAGTCCGCTTCCAGCTGCGGCAACTCCTGAAATCCCAGGGTCACCGCCACCTTGTTGGAGCGAGCCGTACCAATCAAGCGGTCTATCTTGTGGAAGTAGAGTGTAGGCAACTCATCTACGATGATGCTCACCGGAATGTTGCCTTTAGAGTTTACACGGGTAATGAGTCTGTTCAGCACCAGTGCATTCAATGAACCGATGACCTGTTCCTTTTCCGGGTCGTTGGCAATCACCAGGTAACTCGGATTGGCCTTGTCCGAAATCTTCAAGTCGAAATCATCTCCCGTAAACACCCAGTAGGCTTCCGGAGATACCAGTCGGGCGGCATTCACACGAAGGGTACCCACCATACCTTCCAGCTGGTCGTTCGCCTTGTTGTCATAGGCACTCTTGAAGGGAGCCATGAGGGAAGCAATCTTGTCGTCCTGCATCAGAATGTTGAACACCTGGTCGTAGGGTCTTCCCAAAAAAGAAAGTACATGCGGCATGTCCGAATACTCCCCGGTGATGGTGTCCGGCTCTACCTCCTGACCATTTTCATCCTCATACCAGCACCGCTCTATCTTCACCAGCTTGCCCGTTCGGTCTTTGTAGGAGAAGCCGTTCAAATCCACAAACATCCGGTCTTCATCCGTTGACACATCGTTTCCGTTCTCATCCACAAAGTCCAGGATGACATTGTTCTTGGCATCGATTGCCTGGTAATCGTCCCAGTTGCGTATCACTAGCTCGAATTTATTTCCCTCCGGTAACTCCTCCTTGGAGTTGGTCTGCTCCTTGGACATTGTCTGTTCCTCGGATTCGGATTGTTGCTGTGATTCAGACTGCTCTTTGGAAGCATCCACAGGTTGCTGCTCATTGGATTGATTAAATGCGTTCTCCTCTTTGTTTTCTTCCGGTTCTTTCGCCAGCGAGATATAGCGTTTTAGTTTCTTGCCGTTCTTGAATCCGACCGGATGAAAATTGACAAAGAAGTAGATGATGGCCGCCAGAAAGTTCTCTGCCGAGTTGGTAAAAAACGCTTCCGAACCGCCTTTCTTTTCACCGCCTCCCTTGTTCAGGGAAGCCAGCAAGGTAGCTGCCGTTTCAGATGCTGCCGACAGGTCAGGAATGTATTTGCGCTGAATCGGATTGATACGATTGGAGTATTCCACATCGGTGAAGTTCACGATTCTAAATCCGCAGTTTTCAGGCAGTTTTTTCAGTTTCATATTCTTGCAATACTGATAGAATAGCGTCTTGGCCAATGTTGGAAACTTAAAGTCATACACCATCATAGAGAACCCCTTGGCAGCGTGCTGACGGATGAAGGGATCGATGATGCCGAAGGACTTACCCGAACCCGGTGTACCCAGTACAATCGTCCCACGGAAGGGATTGATAATATTGATCCAGCCCTTGTGCATCTTCTGCTTCCAGTAGTAAATCATCGGGATGTTCACCGAATAGTCATTGGCTACCAAATCTTCTGACTGCTGGAACGATTCATTCTCGAAGTTGAAGCGGTCTTCACCCACCTTGTAGTTGTAATACTTGGCGATGCCGTCCAGTCCCTGATGCACCAGCATGGTACCTGCCACCGAGCAAAGGGCATAGAGGATGCGGTTGGCCGGGAAGCCGAACCAGCTCATGCCGATATTCATGCCGTGAAAGATAAAGCACATGCCGACTAACGTCAATCCGGCCAGCACCGGATAGATGACTATCGTCTTGACATTGAACTTCAATGCCTTCTTTGCCTTGGTGCCGATGCAGACCACACAGATGCAGATCAGTTCAGCCACCTTACAGCCCGACACGGAATTGAACACCTTGAATCGGGCCAGAATATCCAGTATAAACTGCGTGACACGGTTATCCGCCGTAATGGGAAGATTCATCACAATCTCGATGATGAGAAAAATATAGATGCAACTGCGGAAATAGTTGTACATCTGCTGCTGTTCCCGGGTTTCTTCGAATGCCATAAACCATCAGATTGAGTGAAAACTAAAAAGGAATCTTTACACCCAGTAAGAGTCCGTTACGAAAGGTATCTCCATGTAGGAAGTTGACGTTGTTCTTCTGGATCAGCGAGAACTCCCAGCCGTTCTGAAAGACATAGCTGTATTCAAAGCCGGCTTCCACACCGAGGAAGAACTTCTTCTGAGTGGCTCCGAACTGAGGACCGAAACGGAAGCGCAACATACCGTTCTTGTAACGTGCCAGTCGCTGCTTATAGACCAATCCGCCATCCCAGTAGTAACCCTTCCAGAACCGGCAGCAGGTGGGTTCCTGCCAATGATTCCCCACTTCGCCGTAGATTTCCACGGCATTGCCATAGCTCAACGGATGTTCGTATCCAATCATCGCATTCAAGGTGTTCGGGAATAGGAAACCTGCATTCAGCGTGAGTTTCTTGTCCTGTGCGGATGCCGAAAGAACGGCAAACGCACAACAAATGATCATTAAAATCTTCTTCATATAGGGTCGGATTTAGCGGTAAATGTAATAGTATGGATAGCACGAAGAGTTCTTCAAAATGTCCGAATCAAAGCCATCGGCATTGAGGATATCTTCGTATTCAATGGTGAGCGCAATGACACGGCCACTGATTTGGTTCTCTGAGATTTCCAAACAGAGCACCTTTTCATCCGGGAAGGTCAGCTTCTCAATCACCAGCACATTGCGGTAATTCTTCTTGAACTTCTTGACCGGATTCAACGAATAAACCGGTGTCAGTTCAATGGTCTGCGAGTTGGTGGCTTTCGTCTCTTTCTTGTCCGTCAGCTTCACGCGAAGTTCCTCAATGTCGTAGGCAATCTTCGTCTTGTTCTGTAAGGAATAATCAATAAAGAAGTAGTCACCGATGGTATAGATGTTGTTGACGATGGCCTTCATGCCGTGGGCATTCGACACCACCTGATTGTACTTGCGCTTGCTGCCATACACCGCCCACGCATAGCGCACCATTTCGGCCTTGGGCATCGATACCTCAGGGTTGATATAGGACTGGATATCGCTGTAAGCTACCTCAAAGATGGAGGCTGCCATACTGGGATAATGGGTATAAACCACATCATACTGAGCGATATGGCGCTCTCCAATCAGGGTGATGGTGCCCAGCAACTCATTCTCGTCAAAGGAGGTCTTGATGGAATCCTGTTCCAGATAAGGCTTGATGCGTACCATGTTGTCGGCACACTGGTTGCCCATAATCTTGGTCGTGGAGATGTCCACCAACTTGATGTTTTCGGGCATGACGATGTGGGTGGTGACCTCACTGTTCACGTAGATCTTCTCCTTGGCTGCAGCCTGTACAACAAAACCGAGAAGACCGAAGAAGAGTAAAAATAATTTCGCTTTCATATTGGGTAATTTTTATGATTTACTGATTGGTTGAATTGCTTACTTTATTATTTGTAATCTTGCTTACTCTATTACTTGTAACTTTACTTACTTTGTGATTAGTAATATAGTTTACCTATTTTCATTCTTGACCTTTTACCTTGCTTCCTCCGAGTTAATCAGGTAAACAATCGTGTTGTACTTGATTTTCGCCTTGTTCTTGCGGATATTGGATGAAATAGCTGAAGAAGCTGAATTATAGACATTTTGCAAGGCTTGCAGTGCCAGGGCTTCACCCGAGATACCGGAGCCATAGCCATCTTCCGATTCAAAACTGATGTTCTGTTGCACGGCACTGGAGCTGGCATCCTTTACAAACTCACGGAAGGAAGATTCCGGTACATAGAACCCTTCCATACCGTCATTGTCGAACACAGAAAGCTTCACGTTGATGAACTTATCACCGACCAGAATGCTGGTAATGGTAGCCTTCACACGCTGCTGTCCGAATCCTGTCACTGTCCCATACAGGTAGGTGCCTTTCTTCAATTTGGTATTGCTGACAGTAATATCATCCAAAAGTTTGAAGCGTAAACGAGTACCTTCCTTAGCTTTGGTAGTTTGGTCAATCATCGCCCGAATGAGCTTGGCTTCAGCTACATCATCAGGAGAAGTCACTGTATGGAACTTCTCCGCATTGGTATCACCGGACTTGATGACAAGTTTGGGGCGGTTGCGTTCCTTCTCAGCCTGACGGACTCTTGCTATGGAATCCTTCCGCAGCTTCTCTGCTTGTTCATCCCGGTCAAAGCGGCCGATACCCAAACCGCTTTCAATGGTCTTCTGACGTTCGTAACTTCTGCGTTGGATTTCTTCCAGGTCTTTAGCGAAGTCATCCTGTGAGGTATAGCCATCGGTAGTTGTAGAAGTAGCGGTCCTGCTTCCATTGTTTGACCTATTTCCTGAAGGAGCATTATCCCCGTAGGCAAAGGAGTTGATGTGTCTTCTGGACTCGGCCAACGACCTTTCCAGTTCCTCCATTTCCTGTTGCTGACGGATGCGTTCCGCTTCCGCAGCATCCAGCTTGTTGAGTTCCTCCTCGCTGTAGCCGTGCTCCAGTTCTTCGGCTTTCTTCTGTTCTTCTCCGATGGCACCGACGGCGGTAAAGGCATCCTCGTCCCCGAAACGGCGCGACATCTCATACATCTTGTCTCCGGCTTCCTCCGCGTTGGCCTGCGGCAGTTGCGTATTGATGCGGTCGGTGGCAACCGTCTGCTGGGCATCTTCGCCGCCCCCGAATGTCTGCATCACGAAGTACACCAGCGCACACAGGGGAATGAACACCACCAGCGGGAAGATGTACTTGGGCTGTTTGAAATTGATTTTTCTAATCATGGATGGTCATTGTTTTGAAGTGATTTGACGATGGATTCCAGCCGGTTGTAACTTTGTACGATGTGGATGGAATCCTGATGACTTTTACGCGGTATCGCAATGAGCGAGTCCAGTTCCTCCCGAAGCAGCTGCCCTTCCTGGGTCAACTCCGTCAGTGTGGTACGATGTACGCTCTTGTTGGCCTGAATGGTACGGAACCCGGCAAAGATGGGTTCCAACTGGGCAATGCTGCTGACATCCGGCTCACGCTTGTCTGACAAGGTCATGCTGTCGATTGCCACGCTGCTTGCCAGCAGGAAAAACAGCGAACCGGTGACATAGGCAAAGGTGCGTCTGGGATGCTTCCTTGCCCAGATGTTAGCCAAACGGATGCGTCCTGCCAGGCGGTATCTGGTGCCAACGGCTCCCAGCTTGGGTTGCAGCCAGGAGCATATCAAGTGATGCGTCTTGAGCCTGCTTTCCTGAAGTGTCTTTCTGAATGATTTCATGTATGCAATGATTTTGAATTTATTATCCGGTTATTTTTCAGTAATCGAGGTCCTTGTTCTCCAGTGTCCTCCAGTTCGTGATCATCAGACCGTGCGGATTGTTCCGGGTACGGGGGACTGATTCGATGTAGCCTGTAGTGACCATGGAGCGTTTCAAATCCCGGGTACGGCGCTTGATGAGCTGTGTTCCGTAGTAGGTGAACTTCCGTTCATGTTCATCGAACTGAATGGAATCACACATGATGGTACACACCGCCGAAGAGGAGATGATGTCGGAGTAGAATCCGTTCTCGTCCAATGCCTGCTTCTGCTTGAGGGCGGTACCGTCCGCCATGTACATCGCCTTGCCGACTGTCCACTTGATGTAGTCGTTGTCGGGAGGCAGGTTGAAGAAATACTGATGGAAGAGCTGGATATGCGCCTTGGCTTCCATCGTGAAGTTCGCTTCCAGTTGGGCACGCTGTGCCAGGAAGGGAATGTCACCGTCCAGTATGTAAATCTGCTCCCGTTCTTTTGTCACGAGCGAGATGCAGCACCAGACGGTGAACCCGCAGATGAGGGTGCAGCCACCTATCGTGGCCAGCACCGTCATCAGGGCGGGTTTCGTTTTCTGTGCTAAGGATTCTATAAGCATAGGGAATGGTTTGAGTGATTACTTCTTGTTGTTACTGTTCTTGGATTTACCCGGTCTGACCAGAGAAGCGGCACCGCTGGCTGCAGAGCCGACCACACTTCCTGCCATACCTCCTGCCATCGCTGTCATGCCCATCACGGTACTGCCGGCTGCTGAACCTGCACCGGAGCTGACACCGCCTGGAATGAGCCACGAAGCCACTTCGGGCACAAAGCGGATGATATAGGCACCCACCAGCATCCCCATGGCATACATGCAGTTGGAACCGATGCCCTGCAGTCCCAGTGCGCCAATCTGTTCCCAGGAGTTTACCGAACCGTGAAGCAGGTGGTTGTAGGCAATCAAATCCTGCTGCAAGTTATAAAGCAGGATGAAGTCGATGTAGTAGATGCACATATAGGTAACGAAGCCCCACAACGAGAGGGAAAGGAATTTCGACATCCACTGGCTCCAGGCCGAGTTCCAGGGCGGAGCCAGGGACAGGGCGAACATGATGGGACAGAAAATCATCATGATGGCCATGAAGATGCGCTGCGCCACCAGAATGCCGTAGTAGGACATCTGGAATATCAGTTCCCCCACAAAGCGTATGACATCGTTGATCCATTCGCTCATCTTGGTTTCAGCCGCCACCGCTGCCCGCTGCGCATAGTTATTGATGGTGTTGCCCAGATTCTCCACGTTGTAGATGAGCTTGTCCCACCAGGCAGCATCCTGTCCGATGGCGGCTACCTGCTGGGCGGTGGAAATGGAGTCCTGCACCTCCCGCAGGCGGTCGAGGTATTCACTCTGTTTCTGTGCCACCTTCAGCTCGAAAGCGGCCACTTCCTTGTTCTTGGCTTTTGCCATGGCCTTGGTAGCGGTTTCCAGTCCTTTGCCGGGAACCTGCAGAGCCTGACAGATCCACGAGGAAGAAGAGATACAGATGGAAATGCCGATGATGCGCAGGAGTTTCATCACGTCCATGCCGCACCGTCCGAGCATCATCATCCAGCATTCGTAGGAGCCTACACAGAGCGCCAGCAGCAAGCCGATAATGCGTGCCAGTCCGACGGCATCACCCAGCACCGCCACATTGGGAAAGGTCTCCATGGCGACCAGCAGCTTGTCCAGACTCTCGTCAATGGCAGGCAATCCGATGGTTAATGGTACTAACAGTAGATTCATATTTCATTTCTATTTTTGTTACATAATCCTTTTAATAGTGCGTGGAAGCCACCGCACAGAGGTTGGCGGTCCGTTTGACCAGTTCCTCCATCTTTTGCCGGGCTTCCTCGTAAGCCTTCTGCCGCTTGGCATTCTCCAGTCCGTAACCGACTCCCATCTTGTGGATGTAGGCGATGTCGGCACAGAGTATTTCATTCTGACGGCTCAGTTCGTCCACCTGGTACTGGAGCTTGCCCTTGCTTTTCTGCATGCAGTAGAGCAGTCCGTCGGTGATGCAGTCCTGCATCCGGTTGAACTCGTCCTTATAGGAAGGGAACATCAGATCCACGTTGCGGTCTGCCTCGCGGAGCAGTTCCTCCTGATAGAGTTCCTCCATCTTCTGCCGCTCTTCCTCCACCTTCTTGATTTTCTGCCGCTGGGTCTCTTCCGCCGTTACCCGGGTGGGCATGATACGTTTCACGTTGGACTTGTGCTCCTTGAAGCGCACCCGGAAGCCGGATTGGAATCCTGCCCACTTCCAGTACATTTCCGCACCCGAGTATTTCTTGTGCAACAGGAAGTAGTACCAGTCCGGTGCGAAATCCCAGGGGCCGTTCTCCATGGAGCGCCACTGCCGCTGTTTCTCCTTATCGTTGGCCTTTCGCTGGGCATGTCCGCTGTAGGGACACCCCAGCAGCATCAGTGCGATGATGCCTGTGATGATTGCTTTAGCTGACATATCCTTTGTTCCATTGATTGATGACACGGTTTGCTATCTCGTCCTTCACGTTGGAGTTGAGTATTTCCCAGATGTAGTCGGGCTTCCAGCCGCAGTCGGTGATGAGAAAGCAGTAGAGGTTCGCATTGTCCACGATGTAGCGTGCCTTGTCGATGGTGGCTTTGAGCGTCATCACCAGGTTCAGCTTCTCGTCCATGGAGGCCTTCATCAGGTTGATGCCCGAAGCGGCCACGGAAGCGTAGAGCTTGTAGCAGTGCTGCACTTCCCGGGCTATCGCCACGTTGGCATCGGCATAATACCATCCCACAAAGGGCTTCTTCTTGACATGCTTGAAAGTGTTGGAGGTAAAGTCCTTGTATTCCTTTACCAACATGTAGAGCGAGTTGGCGGTGGAGAAAATGGCTCCTGCCAGTACCAGGTAGGAATGGGCATTGCTCATCTTGGTGTTCAGCGTGGTCCGCACCTCGTTGAACTTGTTGGCGCCTTTCGTCACCAGCGACTGTTCCCCGAAGCTGGTGGCCACTCTGCCCAGTGCCTGGTCCTCGTCCTTCTTGATGCACTTGTGCAGGGCTATCAGGGCTTCAATGGTGGGCAAGTCCTTGGGGATGACGACTGCATAGCTTATGTTTGAGGTCATGACAGATAGCATCAAACACAATGCGCCCAATTTCTTTTTCCAGTGTTCCATAGCTTTTTCATCTTTTAGTTAGCAGCCACCAGTCCGTTCCAGTCCGATACCAGTCCGTCCACATGGTTTTTCATGGTGACAATGTTGGCCCATCCCTCGGGGTCGATGGCAAAGCAGAGGTCATTCAGCGTGGCATACTGTGCCATGAGCATCATGCCGTCCACCTTGTAGCGGATCTCATTCAGGTGGGTGTAGATGGAGTTGGCCAGCGACATCCGTTCGTAGCGGTCGAGCATGTTGTAGCCGTCGCTCTTCTTCTCGGCAGTGCCTTCTCCCTTGAGCGGATTGGGAATCCTCGCATTGTTCACGATGTTTACGAAGTTGCCCACCAGCTGCTGTGTTTCCATCACCAACCCTCCCAATTCCGTCAGGCAGTAGAGCTGGTTGGTGAACTTCGCCTTGCTGACCGTCTTTATCAGTTCCGGTACATTCCGGATGATGTCGAAGGCACAGCTGCCGATTTCTTTGTAGTACAGGCTCTCCGTGCCGAAACCGGAGATGTTCTGCATTGACAGTTTGTAGAGTTCCTTCATCGTGGCCATGCTAACCGAATAGAGTTCCACCTTCTGCTGCTTGGCAGCGATGGTGTCCAGCCGGGCATTGTGCTGTTCCTCGATGAGTTTCTGGGCGGCAAGGTTGGACGATACGATTTTGATGCAGTTCTTGTCGACCACAACCCGCCATCCGGCATACATTTGCGTTGAAGCGACAAGCATCAGTACCGCTATCAACAGGAATCTTAACTTGACCATAATGACATGACTTTTTGATGTTGATTAACTTTTCTGGCAAATTCCAGATACTTATGCCCGCCGTCCCGTTTGCGGTCTGCCTCTATGTGCGTGATGGCTTCCTGCATGGTTCCGTAGTGGGCCAGATAGAGTTTGAGGGCTTCCTTCTCCGTGCGTTCGGTGGTATAAGCCCAGTAGCATTCTGGTGCTTCCTCCACACCGTACACATCCGAGTTCTGTCCCCGGCATATCCAGACTTCCTTGAAGTAGCTGCGTCCTTCCCGGTTGTTCAGGGCATTGATGGTAAAAATCTGCTGCCGCTGGATGGGGGTCAGTCCCAGGATGGCGGCAATGTCCTCGTAGCGGTCCTTGAACTTGGTCTGGTCGAGCAGTATCTTCACGTCGGAATTGTTGATGATGGCTTCCTTCACGATGGGCGAATCTATCACATCGTTCAACTCCTGGGTAACGACACCGGCTATGCCGTGGAACTTTCTCACTGTTTTGTACAAATATTTGATGTATTCCGCCATGGTGGGCGAAGCAATCGCCTTCCACGCTTCCTCGATGATGAGTGCCTTGCGTCCTTTCTTGATGCGCATCTTCTGCAGGAACACGTCCATAATGATGAGTACCACTATCGGGAAAAGCACGGGGTCATCTTTAATCTTGTCAATCTCGAAGACAATGAATTGCTCATCGAAGAGGTTCACGTCCAGGTCGGAGTTCAGGGTCATCTCCAGTTCGCCGCCCCGGTAGAACTGCTTCAGAATGGCAGCAAAGTCGCGGATGTTGAACTGAATCTTCTCCTGTGCCACGATTTGCGGAATGCGTTCCAGTGCAAACTCGTAGTAAGAATTGAAGGAGAGTTCCCGGACTTTCAATCTGCGTTTCTGTTCCTCAATGTGGTCTATCTGCTTGTCTATCTTGATAAGCATGGAGTTGTTGTAGAGTTCCTTCTTGTAGTTCTCGATAATCTGCAGGGCACGTTCCTTTTCCCCTTTGCTGGCAGCTTCATCCCGGGCAAGGGCATAGAGCGAACGGCACTGGCGGAGCAGCTTGAGTCGCCGGGCTTCTGCCGGAAGCATGAGTGCCTTGCTTTCCGCCTGCTTGTCTGTTCCGGTTTCTCTGATTTGGGCATCAATGTCTTCCATGCTGTGGGAGAACTTGTCGTAGTCTTCTTCCATCTTAGAGGCTACGAGCAATTTCTGCCGAAGTCCCTCACGTTCCTTTTCGGTGAATTGGGTAAAGGGATGGAAGTAGGCTTCGTAGTATTCCACGATGGTCTGGTTGATGAGCATGTCCTCAATCTTACTTGGAAAGTCGTTACCTTTGAATATCAAGAATATCAAAGACTTCAAGAAGTTCTTCTTCTCCCCGAAGTTCAGGTCATATTCCTCTTTCGTTACCTTGAAGGGGTTCATAGAGATGGGCTTCTCTTTGGAATAGGATATGTAAGTACCCTTATAATAGCCGCAGATACCTTCATAGGAATCACCCGTATCAACCATGACCACATCCGTCTTTTGCTCCAGCAGCTGTCTGACCACGCCGTTCATATGAGAGGAGTTTTGTAATTGAATATCAACTATATAAAAAAATAACGGTACAAAAATCCTACTAAGAAAAAAAGGAAGTATAAAAGCCGTTTGGGGAATAGAACCGAATAAAAAAGTTTGTTTTTGGGATGAAAGATTTAACAAAAACTTAACACTTGAAGAGTATTTTTATCTTTTGAAGGTATAGGTCGGAATGAAGCAAAAATCGCAAAGGACTTGTCAAGGAATTATATAGAATACTTAGTAATCAGCAACTTCTTAATTTTGAGAAACAAGTTAGGGACAAAAAACCAGTAAAAACGCAAATAATGATGTGATTTATTGATTTCTAAGAATCAATAGTTGGAAAATAATGCGTACCTTTGCACTGGATTATGTCCAAAAGAAAAATAATGTTTCACTTAAGAAAGAAGATAAAGAAGAAAAACAAATTAGCAATATAACATCCTGACTCGATTGGGTATCAGAATTAGCACCTCAAAAACTCTTGTCGCAGTCAAATCATCGGATGCTCACGCACCAAATGGGGCGTGGACAAGGTGGTTATTGACTAAGAGGGCAGTGCTAAGCCTTGATACCGATAATCTCCCCACGCCCTTTTTTCTTTTGAAATGAGGGCTTTTTGCTTTCAGATAGTAATAATTAAATTGTAACGCTATGCTGAAGAAGATAAAATTAAAAAATAGTGAAATCGAACAATTATCTAACGCATTTCACTTTGATTTTCCGAAATACACCACGCAAATTATAAATTTAGTAAATAGTAATGCGCAGGGAACACGACCTGATGTTGTAGGTCAGATGTCAGAATTGATACAAGAATTTAACGGAGATACTTTACAAGAATGGATACAATGGTATTCTGAAAAGCAACCAAATGCAATAAAAGCAGCTACAGATAAAATCCATTCTAAGTTTCTTGAAATGAAATCTGCTGTTGATGCTATTACCTATGAAATGATAGAAGCTTGGGTAAAGGATTTAGTCTATACAAAAACATATTGTGGACTTAAATTTCAAAGTGCGATAATTGCTTTTATTGCTGGCAAAGTGGGTAAAAATTGGCGTTTAGCAACAGTGGAGGAGGAAGCAAAGGGCATAGATGGGATTATCGGAGACACACCGATTCAAATAAAATCTGCAACATACAAATTGGAAGCTAGGCTTGCGGAAACAATAGATGTTCCTATTGTATATTACGACAAAAAGAAAGATGGAATAAGTATCGAATATGACCCTTTAATCTTTTAAGATATTGATTATGGATGAGTTTGTTCTAAAAATTGATGAAAATAAATTTCGTTCCACTAATGACACGTGGAATAGATTAATGTTAAACGACCCTTGGTCTGTCGGTTATGTATCAACACTTATAGAAACTACAAATTGGAAAAATAAAGAAGAATGGGAAGAAGCCTACTACGCAAGTGGTAGTGTTCGGGACAAATATATTGAACAAAACGCAGTTGCTTTGGGTTATTCAAAAGAGTTTTTCAATGATACAACTGTGCCTCATAATAAACAAAAGTATTACGCTCTTGACTGGAGTATAAAAAATATCAATACACAGAAAGGGCGTACAAAAGAGGACTTTCATGCAAAAGGAAAAATTTTGTATGAAGCAGTTAAGGATAATGGGTATGGTCTAACTCTTGACGAATGTGTTGAGTGTGTAAGATTTCGTGTCATCTGTGAAACTTGGAATGGTATTATTCTGCGAGAACATAATACAAAAACGACCTTGCTTCGGCTTTTCCCAGAATTAACTATTAAAGAAACATCAGGTGAAATAGACCACACTTATGCCGTTGATTTGGAACTTTTCAAAGGAAATCAACTGATTTGTGGAGTTCAGGTTAAACCTCAATCCTATACAAAGAATGCACCTTACATAGTTAAGGCACGAAAAGCAAACACTATAAAATACGGGTTATATAAAGAAAAATTTGGAGTACCTGTATTTACAATCATATCTAATAGCAAAGGTGAAATTTTCAATCAAGATATAGTTGCTCAAATCAAACGATTATTATGAGGTTATGAAAAACACAACCTCATAATATAACAGTTAAGGATGTTTGTACAGTAAACATCCTTAATTGTTTAATATATATTATATGTCGAACAAAGTATTTGGTTCGCTCAGAGGGAAATCACTCAATTCTCTATTTATATAATAATTAGATTCAAATTCTAATACATTTGTTTCGTTGTTCAGAATGACATTTTGTATATAATGAAATGTTAAGTCTGTTTCCTGCTTTGTCATCACCCTACAATTCAAGTATATGTTCTCATACTTAACATCCTTTCCCTGATTAATCCTATCTTCGACAAATGTTAAATGTTTGGTGTATCTATTTCTGATAAGAGAATTAGCCTTTAGCACATCTATCGAACTCAGTATTTCTTTAACGAGAGGCTTAAGCAAAGTATCTATTTCATAACCAACACTATTCCGCTCGCAAATGATGGAAGCAATAGTAGTTGTTCCTAAACCCATAAATGGGTCCAATACAATATCTCCTTTCTGAGAATACATGTTTATCAGACGGTAAGGTAATTCAAGAGGATACGAAGCATTACGCTCTCTTGATGGTGCTTTATCAATAGCTTGTTTAACTCCTTTTATTTCCCATATATCAGAAAACCAAATATTTCTTTCTTCCCAAAAAAAAGAACTATCTCTTCGTTCGTTTTTTTCTTCTGTTTTTTTATAAATCCGTTTTCCCCCCTTTCTAAAAATTAGAATCCACTCATGTTCAAGAGTTACGTATGCCCCACATGGAAGCATACCACTTCCCATAAACTTATTTGGGGCATTAGTCGTTTTCTTCCATAAAATATTCGGAAGATTAGCGAACCCTAAATTTTCACAAGCTTGAATGATTCTAGTATTATTATTGTATAAGGCAAATTCACCATTAATTGTCCTTGTTGCATCACCAATATTTATACACAAAAATGAACCATCTTTAAGAACTCTATAGCATTCTGCCCACACCTTATCGAGTTCTTGATGCATTAGTTCAAAAGCTGTTTTAGGTTCATTATTTTTTAATGCAGTATGAATATTGGGATTTTGTTTAGCCAAAATATCATCCCACATTTCAATCATTGGATATGGAGGAGATGTAACGACAAGATTAATGGAATTATCCTTGATTTGACTCATATTTTGGGCAGCATTAAAATAAATTTCGTGTTTCATTCTTTAGCTGTTTTTTTAGTTGAGACAATAAGTTCCTTAACATCAACATCTATTAAGGATGCAATTTTTGCTAATGTCATTAAATCCGGTTGTGTTGAATTGGAACACCAACGACTAACCGTCGTAACACTGACTTTTAATTGTTCTGCCAGCCATCGCCCAGTCTTATTCTTTTCTACAAGAACAACTTTTATCCTATTTATTTCATTCATTGTTTACTTGTTTAAGTTTAATGCAAATATATAGACTTTTAATGTAATATACAAAACTATTGCAGACTAATTTTACCAATTTGTTCTCGTTCAATTTTCCAATCATACGCTCCCTCTGCAACATCGCCAACCTCTTTGAGTGTGTGGCGATGTTTTATTTCATCAAAAGGTTGTCTGTGTTCCGCATAGTTGCACAACCAATCGCCAACAGCTTTTTGAATTTCGATTGTTTCGCCATACTCCTGCATTACGCTTTTAATGTCAGCGGCTTCGGATGGGGCAAAGATTGACTTGTATTGTTCCGTCCCAAAATGAATAATCGCATCAATAGCTCGCTTGAATACTTCGCTTGCTTGATAGAGAATGTCAGCTATGATGTTCAGAATTTTCCGGCTGGTTTCCAAAGCCTCCTGCAACAAACTGATAGTGTTGTCTTTCTTCTTCGTTGCAGTGAAAACCGCCCGACTGATACGCTGCTGTATGTCAGCCTCCTGTTCTTGAAGCTGCCTGACAGCCTTGTCCCTTTCCATGATTGATGAGCGGCTTTGTGCCAATGCCCTGTCCCGCTCGGCTTCGGCACTCTGTTTTGCTTTGACTAAAACCTTTGTCAGTTCTTCCACCTTGCTTTTCACGGCATTGGGAAAGGCTTTCTTGATGCGCTCGATGTCGGCTTTCAGCCGGGCGTTTTCCTTTTCAACCGCAGCGGATTTGCCGACCCCGACAATACTTCCGACACTATCAAGAATGCTGTCCACTCTTGCCTTGCGCTCATCTTTTAGTTTTTTCTCCTTGTCGGCAATCTCGTTGTCAAGTGACTGACGGTATATCTCCTTCGCCTCGTTCTCTCCTTTGATGAACCGAAGTTCCGCCTCGGCTTCCGTTTTGGCGGCAACGGCTTTTTCCTTTTCCGCTTTGGCTTGCTTAGCTTCCTGCTTCTGTTTGGCAAGTATAAAGTCCGTGCGCTCCAGATGTTCCTTGCCTGTCACCTCCTTTGAGGTGCCCCTTTCCATATCCAGGCACTCAGCCAAAACAGTCTGCATCTCGCTCATGGCATTTTCGTCCAGTTTGCAAGACTTGCCTGTGTCGTGGTTCATCCAATCCCATACGATATGAGCATGGAGGTTGGGCTTCCATGTGGCATTGTCTTTCGGAATGCCGTAATGTCCCTCGTCACGATGGATGAAGACTTGTAATGCTGTGATTCCCCAACGCTCCTTGCACACCTCACAGAAACACTGCAACTGCTCCATAGTGGTATCTTCTTTGATTACCACAACACCCTCTTTGAGCGGTGTGCTGCCACGCACGATGGTCACCTTACCAGTCTTCTTGTTCACACGCTCACGGTCTTTGGTTTGCATAGCTCGACCTGTTTTCTCTTTGACCATCATGGCTATCTGATTGTAGCGGTCTGTCAGCGAGGTATCAACAAAATCAGGTGATACCCAAACCTCATTTCTTGCCATGAGTTCGGTACGGATATAGAATTTCTCCTTGTCGATATGTTCAAGGTAATCTGCTGTCCGTTTGTTGTGTGCTTCGCTGCTGCCTATGTTGCAGGGCTTGATGTTGATGGATGTCTTCTGTGTCATGTCTGATAATGATTTTGAGTTCTACAAAAAGGAATGGGTCATTAGGGCAAAGCCTTAATCGGAGGGTGCAGGGAGAGGGTCACTTCCTGCTCGGGGTTCTCAGGGGTCGAGACCTCTGTGCGGAGTTTCCAAAGAGAGGGTCACTCTTTGGTCGGGTTGCATAGGGCAGACAGTCCTTGCCGGGTTCTCAGGGCAGAGCCATGAGTGGGACGGGGCAACGCCCAGCCCCTCGGGAGAGCCCACAACTTCGGGAGCGAAGCGGAGAAGTTATAGTGGGCTATATCAGGGCAAGCCCTGTCATTCACGCCACGACAACGGAGTACCGCTTAAATCCCGTTTTTTGCGCCACTTCGCCATTTGTACCTATGTCGGGTATGCCTCGCCGTCATTTATGCCGTCCTGCGCCTTATGGTGGTTTTCTGCACCGACTTCATCGGACGGATAGTCCCCACTGTCTATAATATGTGGATTTTCGGCTTTGTCTGCTGCACGCTTATTGAACGGTGGAAGTTCCTGCCCATCGGCTGGCTGCTGGAGTTTTTCAGACGAAAGAAGGGAAGAAGAAAGGAGGGCTGCGCCTGTCGCTATGCTGTCCGTCTTCTGTTCCTTGCTTTGGCAGCCATCAGTCACAGAACTCTGTTCGCCATCAGATGGTGAATTACCGAAAACAGGTGTCCTCACATCACCTGTCTGTCCTTTGGTGATAGCCGAAGGTCTGACATAATGGGGATTGGTCAGAAGAACACCTCCGACATACCAGCCTGTAAGGAAATGCAGAGTATGGATGGAAGTACGGTTGTTGGTTCGGGTGGTCAGCATACCGAGCCTGTTAAAACTGTCTATGAGTTTGCCGATGGTCTTGCGGTTACAGCCCAAGTATTCGGCTAACTCCACATCGGAGGTTGCGACCTGTCCCACCTCCAAAGCAATCTTTATTCCTTTAATACTATAAACGGTCTTTGTCCGCACGGCTTCGAACATCAGCCTGTACAGACACTTGTATCGGTTCACGGATGATTTGCCTTCCAAAAGAAAAATCAATTGTTCGGAAGACAGGATGGTGCAATAATGTATATTCTGTTTCTTGGTGTCCATAATCTATGATATGATGGTGTTACAATGGTCTGCTATCTGCCCATGCCGTATCTCTTTTCGGGCATATAATACTCCCTGTCCTCTGCTATGTGGTTCAGTACGTCTTGCAGACGATCGAGCTGGTCATGGTCAAGCAAACGGATGGCGTTGATGGTTATTTTCTGTGACGCTATCTTGCGGTGGGCGATGTCGGTTTCGTTCAATGCACCGCCTTTGTCCGCATGGACAGAACGGAGGTAGTCATTGACCGCTTCCGCCTGTTCCTTGCTGGGATATGGTGCTGCCCATCTGTCTTGGATATAATCAACCATTTTACTGACCGCCTGTGCCAGTTTGGGGTCTTGATTTATGATGATGGCTATTAAAGTGTCCTTGTTCATATTGCCTCCTGCATTTAATTGTTCGTTTCAGTTTTCAGAGAACTCGGCTTGCGCTTCTTGCCACTCCGCAAGGATTCAATCCGTTTGTTGAAATCTTCCTCGCAACCCGTTCCCGATGTTCCGCCCTGTTCAATCCAATGGATGATTTCATCTTCAAAGAAATAGAGCTTGTTTCCTTGTTTATGGTATGGTATGCGCTTCTCGGAAGTCATTGTATAAATGGTGGATGCGGATTTGTTAAGCAATACAGCCACCTCGTCCAATGTCAGTAACTTGTGCTTTCTGCTCTGTGGATTGTCATTCTTGCCCAATGCTTCCTCCACTTTGCTTGTAAGCTGTCCGACACGTTCAATCAAAAGAGATACCGCCTGCGGTAACTGTTCAAATGTGATGTTGTCCATATATCTATGTTTTGTGTTACTACTTGAGTGTTATCTGTTCGGAAGCCTTGCGCTTCAAGTCATTCACCACATCGGCATAGACTTGTGTCGTTCCGACATTGCTGTGTGTGAGCATTTTTGATATGGTGTATAAGTCGGTGCCAGCAGCAAGTTGCAAGGTAGCATAGGTGTGTCTAAACCCGTGAAAGGTAATATGTTTCGTAATCCCTGCCGACTTAATCCAATCTTTGAGATATAAAGGGAGAATGGTTTGTGTCAGTCCCTTGAATACTTGTCCCTCTGTGCGTTCACCACACAGGGCAAGGGCTTCTTCAGACAATGGCAGCACGGCTTCCGTCCTCGTTTTCTTGGTCACAATGTGCATACACCAGCCACCATCAGCACCCTTGATGATGTTCTCCCACTGCAAACGGATGATGTCACTTATGCGCAACCCAGTAAGGCAAGAAAAGAGAGCAGCCGACCTTATAACAGGTTTCTCACAAGGAGTGTTCGCAAGCATTTTCACCTCGTCAAGGGTCAGGAACTCACGCTTTGTATTGGCTTCTTTGGCGTGTTTCAACCGTGGGGCGATATTCTCCTTGATACGCCTTTCCTCGTATGCTTGACGCAACACGCATTTCAATTTGTTTAGATTGTTGTTGGCGGTGGAAGCCATCATCTTGCTCTTGTTCTGTGTGGTGAGTGAGAGCATATAAGTGAGGTAGCCTTGACAGAAGTCCACAGACAGGTCATTGAACGTGCAACTGCCACCGCAATACTTCTCAAAGTGCTTGTAGGCGGTATTCCAATTTCTGAAATTATCATTGTCCGCCATCTTTGAGCGGAAGTATTCTAAGAAACTTTCCTTGCCCCTGTTGTGGTCAAGAAAACCAAACTCCTCATTGATGATGGCTTCGGTTCTCTTGCACTTGATAAGTTCCGCATTGCGGAGCATAGTCTTGTTGAACTCCACCTCAAATTTCTCTGACGGGTTGGCATAGATGTAGATGCCAAGATATTCACGTCTTGTCGGTTTGCCTGTCTTAGGGTGTCTGATAGGTGGGTAGAAATCCAAATAAAGCGACACCTGCCCATTCTTGATAGGTCGTTTTCTGACCGTCACCTTTGTACAAATGTTTGTCATATCTTTGATGTTTTGATTATTGCTCTTGTTAAGGGGATGCTATACTTCACGTTTGGCTTTCGTGCTTGCGCTTTTCTGCTCTGATACCTTTCGGGCGGCATCCCAATCGGCTTTCAGATAGTACAGGCGGTTGCCGTGTATGCGCTTGGTTCTGACCCCATGAGCGAGGGCGAACCTGCGGACTTGGGTCTTGCCCAAACCGAACAGGCGCATAATGTCGAAACAGGAATACCAATGCTCGGTCAGATTAGTGCCCAGCCGTTCACTTTCTTCTGCCATAGCCTTGTCCACTTCCGCTTTTGGAAAGCACTTGGTTGAATTGGCTTTGACACAAGGGATAGAGTAACGCATACGGAGGTTGTAAAACCGCCCATAGGTATAATTGAACTTTTGGCAAATCTCAGCCATTGTATAAAGGTCTCCACCGACATTTTTATCTTCCGTGAATGTGTCACGCACGGATTGTTTGTAGTTGCTCGATGGTATGAGCTGCCGTTTTGTTGGGTTGCTCTTTGTTTTCTTCATTCCCTCTTGTTGAAAAGAAGAAACCTTGTCTGTATTCTGTATGTCTGCTTTCATCTTCTCTTTATTCTTTTTTATCTGCTTGGCGAATATCGAAGTATTGCGCTTGTAGTAGGTTGTTTCCTTAATCATCAAGAAGAAATCCTCTTTGGTGATTAGCGTAATGTGATACGTTATCTTGCAAGCTCTGAGTGTACCCTTGTATATCAAGTTGTACACGGTTCTGTTGCTCACTTGCAGAAGGTTCGCCACCTCTCCAATGGTGAGGAACGGCTTGCTTGGCATATCCCATTCTGAATGGGACTGACCTATTAAATTCTGTTTAATATGACGGTCCATAATCGAAGAAATTTATTTGCACACTGTTGAACATTGTTGCACACTGTTGAAAGGATATCGTGCCGTGCGACCCCTCTCACGTGGTACAATGGCGGTACAAAATTACTCCAAAAAGAACGATTCGCCAATAGCCAAAATTTCGGTTTGTTAAAAATTATATCCTGTAAATCAGCTTTTTATAACGCTAACTTTTGCTTCCGTTTGCCGTCGTTTTGACCTCCGATTCTTCATGTGGAATTCATATGAAAGCTCTTGCCGCTGCCACTCGGACCTATGCAGAAGAAGTTGGCATTGTCTGTCATCTTCACTTTGCCCTCTTTCCCCGTGATGTCAATACACACCGGCAGCCCCTGGCGATCGGTGTAGTAAGTAGTCAAGGGAGTATCTTCCGAACCTTTCAAGTGTTCCTTGAAGAAGAAGCACAAAGCTGCATCAGATAAAGTAAGGAACAGGTCATAGTCCGGATTGAAGGCATAGCCGTTTCCGGGGAAGCTGTCGGTAAACAATTCCAGCTGGTTGTAGGCGGTACGGGACGGCATGATGCCGCACTCATACAGCTTGGTTTCCAGATAGGAAGTGACCGGAGTGACCTTGTCTGCCGGGCAGCTTACCAGGATGTTGAAGTTGCAATAGACCAGCTGCGTGCTGTCCACCGCCAGGCGGTCCAGCACTTCCTCGATGTCCTCCTTGGCAATCTTGTTGCTCGGGTCGGGCATGGAGCCGTGACGTTTGGCCTTTGCCTGGAGTTTTCTCAGCAGCTTCCGTTGGTTCGGTATCTGTACCACCTGGTTGAACACCACACAATCGGCATGGGGCACACTTGTCAAAAATGAAAAGAGGTCCGTAGCGATGCCATAGCCGTTGATGTTCATCTGAGTATAGGGCTTCACCAGCGAAGGCAGGTTAATCTCGTCTATATCCACCAGCGGATAGGAACGAACTACCCGGTCGCCGATTTTCAGATATTCGTCTGATGCCTTGAAGTTGGTCATCGAGAACGGGCCATGCCGGAACTGGAAGGCCATGAAGCGGTGGCAATACTCATTGACTTCCTCCTTGGTCAACTTTCGGTGCTTGATGTTCTTCTCCTTGAGGATGTCGCTCACCTTGAAAACCTTGGAATGGAAGTCCAGCCATTTCTTCGGGTCGTACTGAACGAACTGACTCCGCTGTGCCTCCTGCGTGAGGATAAGGTAGGTACGTATCTCCGTAAATTCTCTTCCCTCAAAGTAACGGAAGTAGCTTTTGGTCAGGAACTCCGCATCCTCCGGCACCTCATGGTGGTAGGACTGCTTGCAGAGCACATCCTGTTTCTGCAGGGCATAGCCCTCGCCGAGCGTCTGCACCACGTTGGAGAGTACATCCTGAAAAAGCATGTACTGCTCCGCATCGGTACAGAGCTGCTGCACGGGATTGGTTATCTCGAAAATAACCGACGGTTCCCCCTTGGCTGAAAAAAGGACGACATTGCCGTCCGTTTCCTCCAGCTGCGCATAAAGGCCGTTAAATATTCTTTTCTTGGTACGTGCCATAATCATTCATTTTGTTTTACGAGTTGCGTCTCAGATTCTTGAAAACATAGATACCCTTTGCCCGCCGTTTGTTGTGGAGACCGCCACGCTGCTTGACGTAAATGGTGACCAATCCGACCACTGCCATCACCAGCATGGCGATGAACCCGGCAAGCTTTCCCAAGGCGATGGAGAAACCGATAAAACCCACGAAAGACACACCGATGGCCGCTGCTGCCAAAGTCAGAAAACGACCGCGTATACCCATGAACTCCAGCGGTTTCTGCAAGCCTTTGAAAACGGGATAACCCTCCTGATTCATCGTCATAATTCTGGATAGTATGTTGACAGATTTGATTACTTAAAGAAGAGCGGAAGAGCCTCAGAAAGAGCGATGAATGCAATACATCCTCCAATGGTAAGCATGATGGTTTTCTTGACATCCTGGTCGCCGTTCTGCATCTTGAAATAGACGTTGAACGCCCCTACAAGCACAATCACGGCTGCAATCGCTTTCATTAAATTTGATACCGGAGTCTGGTAGGAACTCACTTCCTGAGTGGCTTTGGTAAAACCTGCGGCTCCCTTGCTGCCTGCCATCGCTTCACCGACCGATACCGTAAGGGCAAAGATGAACATGAGGCATTTCTGTACCGCACTGCAGGCCATGAGGCGGTTGACTGCTTTTTCAGAAGAACGCTGGATAGAGCGGAAGATGCTTTCGTTTCCGCATACGGATTGATTGAATTGTTTCATTGTATATTTCTTTGATAATGGATTTCATCGCCAAAGGAACAGAGGTCATTCAAGTATCAGAGGTCGCTAAAGGAACGGTGGACTTTCGTCCGGTTGTTATCGGGCGCATTCACCCGGCATATCGCATGCTTTCGCAGTGATAGATAATGGTACCCAGGTCACATTCACCGGTTTCGGCCAGTTGGTCGATGGCTTTGAAGATGTCATCCACCAGGATGCCGTCTGTCAGGATGGGTTCCCGATAGCTCGGTGAGAAGTTGGATCCGGTAGAAGTTCCAGCTTCCGATGGGGCTGCTTCGGCATCCTCATGGGTAGCGTCTTCAAATTCATCTTCATCAGCAGCTTCGGAAGAAGATATTTCTTCTTTATTATCCGGCTCAGTAAATTGAGTCTGTGATGCTGTTTCGGAAGAAGGATTCTCAGCCGGAACAGGAATTTCTGATTGTTCGGTAGCTGTTGATGCTTCCGGATTGGGAACTTCTTCACCACTTTCAGAAGAAGCATTCTCATTCGGTTGCTCATCAGATGTTGTCTGCTGTTTATCCGGATTGGAATCATTTTCATTTCCGGCTTCTTCCTGCTTATTTTCCTCTTCCTTCTTCTTATCGTCCCGGGTCACCTGCTGGGGCTGGAAGGAACGAGCTTCATCCGTGATGTCTATTTCCTCTTCGGATTGATTCTCCTGCGCTGCTGCCTCGGCTGCTTTCAGATGCTGGATGTCCATGAATATCAGAAAGCCGTAGTAGCCTATCAATACAACAAAGAGGAATAAGATTACTTGTCCGTAGGTCATAGCTGTAGTTATAGGAGGTTTGACAATACAATGGTTTTCTCTGACGGATAAGGCAGAAAACGGAAGCCCAGTTTGGCTCCTCTCAGCTCTGATTCCTGAATCCGGTGAAGGTCATCCGTATAATAAAGGATGCCGTATTCCTCTCCAGCAATATAGCCTTTGGACTTGAGCCATGAACGGAGTCTTACCCGTGCCCGGTTGGACACAACCTTGATGCGGGTGATGGGACTCAGCCCGAAGATAACCCTGCGTCTTTCCCTCCGCATGATATCAGAATGGATTCGTGAAAGCACCTTAAAATCTTCCAACGCAGTACGCTTCAATCCCATTCTAGCAGCAATGCGCCGGGCATATTCCCGTGAAATTCCCAATTCCTTGCCTATCTCAGCATAAGACCGGTGAGCAAAATGATTGCGTACATAATCTGCATGCTCCATCCAACGGCTTTTTACCGCTTTCTTCAGCCCCAAGCTGCGGGCCTTTTCTTTTACAGCACGTTCGCACATACCCAATACCTCTGCGGTTCTCGGGGTTGTTTCTATGGGATAGAGCTGGATAAGAACCGCAATCTTCTGCTCTGTCCAATTAGTCCTTTTCTTTCTCATAATCTTTCTGATTGAAATTTGTAAACAATGATTTCTTTTCTCTGCGAAACGGCACAAGCTGTAGAAGGTAAATATCAAAGAATGTACGGACAATGGCATTGACCATATCCGAACGGCTGCGGTTATGGATGTTGCAGTCATCCAGCGAATCTGCCAGATCCCGGTCCAGCCTGCATACCAGTCGTTCACTTTTGTCGTTACGTTCATCGGAGATTTCCAAATTTTTCAGGAATCCTCTCCAATAATCTTCCAACTCCTTTGAGGGGGGAAAATGGATAGGTTCTCCGTCAGTTTCCGTTTTCTTCTCACTTGTATCATTCGTCCGATCCTGAAGGCCGGATGATTTTTCCAACATTTCGGGCAACTCGTGCGTCAGGATAATGTCAGAATCATTGATGCCTTGTGTCAAGTCACCAATTTCCGGAATGTCATTTTTCATGTGCTATGTTATTTGATGGTTACTGATAAATTAAATCTCGTCATTCATATTCCGTTTCTTCCTTATCGGTTGTATCAGCAGACAGACCTCCAGCTTCGCGTTCTTCTTCATTTCCATCTTCATCCTTGGCAATATGTGTAACACCTTCTTCCCGATTTTTTTTCTTGCCTATTTTCGGATTAAGGTTATCCGTCAGTTGTATTCCGGTAAGCCTTACCTCCCTCACAGGAGTTACCTTGCCGAAAATGCTGAAATAGATCTTGTCGAAAACATTACCAACATAACGAATCTGCATATCCAGTGCAGCCACTGTACTGAACCGCTCCATATCAGCCCGCCTCGGTATTTTCCCGGTTACATAACCGTAATTAGAAAAAGTTTCCCGTGTGTTGTCCCAAAGTATCAGTTCAGAGCGCTTTCCTACCCGGTTGTCATTGAGGTTGGGAATGACGAAGAGCTGTGCATTCATACGGTCTCCAACTACCTGACGAAGTCTGTCAAGAAAAAGCAGAAAACTGGCTGTGGAAGGAACGGTCACCAGATCATAGTGGAAAGGAACAACGATGATATCTGAATTGACAAACATGGGGACCAGCCCTTCCGCTTTCAAACTTCCCGGTGAATCCATAAGCACCACATCAATCTCCGGATCATTATGCAACTTTTCAATCAGGGAGGTCATGGCCGTCTTGTCATCCGGTTCATAAGTCCATACTTCGTAAGGTACCTGTTCCTCTCCATATTTTTTAAGGTCCGCCTTACGGCACTTCATAATCGAGTGCTGGAAATCACAGTCGATAACTACCAAACGGACACCTTTCGTCACCAAGTAATTGGCAAAGGTCACACAAAGAGTAGTCTTTCCGACTCCTCCTTTCTGGTTGGCAAAGGTTACTATGACAGGGGGCTGTATCATGTCGTTTTTCGCTTGAATTAAATTTGCAAGCAAAAGTATGTGCAGATACATTGAAAACCTAAATGCACAACATCAATATGCTTGAGATTGCAGAAACATGGGTAAATAAGTCTGATAAACCTGAGTTTTTCAGTCTATATGCCCGAATAGGTTGCAGTAGGCAGTCCCATGAAAGGTGAATGTAGACTTTATCAGGTTGCCCAACTCGAATTACTGAATTGGGCAACTTGTTTCAGTGAGTTGCCCAATTCAGTAATTCGAGTTGGGTTGCCATTGGGAAAAAGAAAGTGAAAGTGAAAAACACTGATTTTGCTGTTGAAATGGTTGTATTCAAATGAAAATCTATATCTTTGTAATTGGATTGAGGAAACTCTTTCCAAGACATTTTAGATTTAAAGAAGCGTTATGCTTATCTTGTAGTTTGAAAACCTGAGAAACTTTCAAAACGAGATACAAGGATAGCATAGTGGTTCTCACGCCATAGCGTGGGCTGTTATTGTTACATCTGTATCTCAGGTTTTCTCAGGACCTTCAAACTAGAACGTGGCATTGCAGTTCCACGCTTCGTCGTTCAATTAAAGGTCTTTAGGGAACTGGAAGACAATCTTATCATAATGAAAACAATAAAGTTTTTAGGACTGTGCCTATTGAGCACCTTATTGGTAGCATGCGGTAAATCAGGTTCAAAATCAGCCGCGTCAACTAACGAAGTGAAAACAGAAGACGTGACACCAAAAGAAGAATCAGCCGTATCATTATCAGAAACTCCACTAGAGCTGGCCGATTTTGCAGTAGAATGTTTCAGAATCAATGAACAAGAAAAATTGCTGCAATACGCTACAGATAGATGTCAGAAGCGTTTAACCGAAGACATTGCGATTGAAGAGCAAATGAAGAATAACAGAGGTCTCAAAAAAATGCGTGAGAGACTTAAATCAACAACCTATACCCGTTCTTCGGTCTCAGATATGGGAAGTAGTAATAAATTAGTAAGATATACCAGTTCCCCCTCTAAATATAATATGAAGGTGCTGCTTGAGCAGAAGAATGGTCAGTGGTTTATAGACCAAGTCGGACCAGATAGGTAATGGAAACTTTCTTAATGATATTATTATGAAGACAATCAACGCAATAACTGCAATCATATTATCCCTTTTTCTTGTACCACAATCAGCTAATGCACAATTCTTCAAGAAATTAGAAAAAGCCTTGCAAAAAGTTGAGAAGAAAGTCGATAAGGTGTTGGATACTGGTTCTACTGTCAGTAACACTAATATTGCTAATGGAGTTAAAGTTGTCAACAACCTTCCTCAGTTTTCTTTAGAATATAAGGGAGTAAGTTGGCAGAAAGATTTCTGTGGAATAAATTTCGTGATTACCAACAAAGGAAACAATCCCGTTCATGTTTATTATTTCGATAGAATGAAAACATTTGATTCAGATGGTAATGAGTATGCTAGTCGCAGTATTGTAGGTAATCGTGTCACATCATTGGGTAATGGGAACTTCGATTTTGAGCCAGATGTACCTGTAAAAATCACTTATGCACTTTTTGATTTACCCCCCAAAGAGGTAAACATGAGTCTCTGCCAATTGAGGACACAAATTCATGATACTCAAAAGGGGTATCAAGATTGCTTTATTGAATTTCGTAATATACCTATTCCTCAGCGTCCAGTAGCTGTTTCCAAACCTTTTAAGGGTGAATGGTTCTTGAAAGGAAATAATATAGAAGGAAAATTAAGTCTTGATTTCTATGAAAAGTCAATAACAGGGATGGATGCAGAAAGAAATGAGATTAAATGTTTCGGCATCATTTATGTAGGTTACGGCAGCGGTAGTGGTATACAAGTTGATGAATGTCCTATAATTTCATGGCAAGGCAATGGAAATAAGGCTACAGTGAAATATATTGGTGGACGAAATGGTAATACATATCAGTCTATGTTAACCTATAATGCTGTCAGTAATAAAATAAGCATCAGTGAAACAAAAGTCCTGATAGATGAAGGCATGGGAGAATGCTATGTTAGTGACGGTCTTATTTTCTCCTCGAAGTAAATCCGGACATCAAACAAATTGAAATGATTTCAAAGGCAGTTCGCTTTCTATTCAGATTGCGAGCTGTCTTTGTTTAGAGTGAAGTTCGTCATTCTCCAGAAAAAACTCACATGTCATTTTTGGCTATAGACTCTCTTATACCAAATGTCAATCAGCATCTAAGAAAAATACACAAACAAAAAGCTCGCAGCCATGTTGGAATAATCCAATCCATAGCTACGAGCTTATAACCTTTTCAAACCTTATTCTTCTATTCTTCGTTATGGCACTGATGCTGTTGACATTGATGCTTGTGATTATGTTGATGATGATGCTCATGTGAAGCACAACTTACCCCGGAATCAGTAATTTTACCATTCAAATAATCTGTTGCCACATCAAGAATAGCACCCGAACAACCTCTTACCACTTTGATGTTATGATTAGACAATACATTGAGCGCACCTTGTCCCATATTGCCTGCCAACATCACACTGACACCCATATCTTGCAGTTGCACAGCAATATCCGATTTACATCCACATCCTTGAGGCGACGGAATTGTTTCACTGCTTAATATCTGCTTTTCTTGGTTCACCGTATAAATAGTATAATACTCACAATGACCAAAATGATCGTCCACCTTATTATCTCTGGTGGGAACTGCAATTTTCATCATAATACTTTCTTTATTTAAATTGATACAACTTATTCTAATGGTAGCCGAATGACACATCGGACACTCCTGCTCACTAAACCTCCGTGCCGGATTTATGTTATTGAAAAAGAATCCGCACTTGTCACAACAAAACCATTCGCTGTCTGTATAGGCTACCCCTCCTTCTATTTGAAGCGGAATACCCTCAACCAATGCCCGTACCATCTTTCTCCGTGCGCTACTGTAAATCCGACTTAAAGTAGGGCGTGACACTCCCATGGATTCCGAAGCTTCCTGCTGTGTCCTCATTTCATAATCACACAGAAAAATTGCCTCATATTCCTCGTAGTACAAGCGAACAACTTCTTTGCACTCGTCAATGCCAATAGGTATAAAACCTGACGCCAAAGGTCTATTTTTTACTTTTCGAATATTTCTAGGACGTGGTGACATTCCAAAATTTTATTTATCCACCGCAAAAATAACGAACAAATGTTCAAAACCGAAAGAAAATATGTTATTTTAATAGAAAGTATTGAAATCACATTCTCATTTACCGTTTAAATGAACGTCCATCATCCACATCATTGTAGTCGGTCTTTTTCCCAACCTCCCATTCGCGGTTGGCACTGTAACTACCGACACTTTCTTTCCGGAGTTTACCTAGTCCTTGATGGGATTTCTGCTGCAGACTCTTGATTGGGTTAAGCGTCTTCTTGGACTTCTTGAAAGAAACCCCATTTCGTTTTTGCTTCTTAGATGTCTTCTTCACCCGTTCCACATCGAAGCCTGCTTCATTCAGGTTAATTAGGATATGTTCCTTGAAATTGACGGCATAGTAACTATCGTCCACTTGACGGATGATAAATCCCTCCTGGTAGAGGGCACTGCGCGGTGATTTCACTTCCGGGTCATTGAAGATGCCATGCAACTTGCTCACAGCATCTGCGTACTTGGAACTGCGCTCCGTAGAAATGTCCACCAGATCCGGACGGTCCACCTTGAAGACCTTGCACAGCATTTCCACTTCAGCTTCGTTCTTCGGATGGAACTTTTCGATGAAGCTGATGCGGTTGTTGCGGTCAATGGCCTTGGCCATGAAAGGGGGCAAGGGTCTGCTCTTGCCATCGTAGTAGATGACACCTTTCTTTATATAGGCACGCTGTTTCTTGAGTTTCTGGAAGATTTCTCCCTGAGTGGTCTTGGGATTGAGGGTCAGCAGCTGGTCTATGAATGCTTCTATCCGGTCAAAGCGTTGTTCGGGAGTAGCAAAGTCCAGCAGTTCTTCTACGGCAAGGACTCTGGCTCCATGAATGACCGTCTTGTTGGCATGGTCTATCAGCATATAGCCATAGGGCTTGTCTCTCTTGCCGAAGAAGACCACATCCACTCCGAAGTTCTTCTTCATTTCCTTCTGCAGTTCCTCTTTGTTGGCGCATACGTCCCTGTATTTTTTCAGATAGGCTCTCAGCTGTCGGTTGCGTGACTTGTCCTGACAACCTTTCTTGAACAGGGCTTCAATCTCTGTCAGGGGGAGTTTCTTTTGGATTCGGCCGCCTTGCTTGACGAAGACGTTCCCGTCTTTCTGGAAGACTTCATAGCCCATGGTTCCCATCACGGCCTTGAACTGGGCAAAGGAGGAGAAGCTGTACTGCTTGGCAGCCTCGATGTCCTTGTCTGTTTTCTGCTGCCGGTCCATACCGAGTATCTTGTCAATTACCGTCTGTGAGCGCCTGCGTTCATGGTCGTGCTGTATCTTGCGACCGTCGGGTGACACTCTCGAAGTAACGATGTGCAGGTGTGTGTTGTCTGTATCGTGATGGGCATAAATGAGCCAGGGGTGTCCGGGTTCGGCATAACCCATTTCCTGCAGATACCGGTGCGCGAAATCAAGCAACTGCTGTTCCGACATTTCATGGCCTTTGCAGGAAATGGCTACATGGAACTGCGGTTTCTGAATCCGGCTGTTCTGAGAACTATAGAACTGGAGAAATTGCACCAGCTGTTTGGCGGTTGGATGTTCCGAGGCATCCAGTCCACCGAAGTTCCGCATCTCCAGCAGGGTAGCCACTCCTTTATAGACCTTGTGTTCGTTGTAACCGACTGCATGGAAGTCTGCGCTTCCGGGAAGTATGGTTGCTATCATAATTTATATATTTGTTTGCTGATTCATGAAACATGGGATTGCGGACCAGACAGACTAAAAATCCCGGTCGCTTGTAAAACTGGATACAGGTTAGTCTATTCATCACACCCAAATACAAAATATCCGTTTACCTTTACTTAATCAGCTGTGTTCTGTTGTTCAAAGTTTCCAAGTCATCCTTTATCCTTTTCAAGATGTTCTGTACATCCTGAATCGAAGGAAGCAAGACTTCATTCACATAACCGGGTGACAGCAGTCCGGCAACCGCCAGTTCGTTGACCCGTCTGACCGACTGATTCAGGTTGCTGCCAGCCCAGGACAGTTCGTTCTGGAACTTTCGGTAAAATGCACACAAGTCCTGCATCATCTCAATCTGTTGTTTGACATCCACATGGGTAAATTCTTCTACAGCTTTGCGGATATAATTGCTCACGGACTGGTAGGGAAGGGCTTTTTCCTTCAGACTCAACAGTTCGTCCGCTGTAAGCCGCAACTGAAATACTTTGGTACGCTGGTTCTTCATATTCCATAACTTTAGTTGTTCGGATTCCAGGACACCTATTTCGCGAAGCGAAACAGCGATGCACATCGCTCCGCTGCACGGCAGTCGGCAAGTTACCCTTGTGAGGACAAAACTTGTTTTGTAATGACAAGGGTACAACTTGCTTGGCTCCGTATGCAATGCAGTTCGATGTCTCCCAGGATGATTTCAAACCCAAATTACCGCAAAAAATCGCAAAGCACAAAAATGCACAACATCATTCTGCGAGAAAATTTTCTGTAAAAGTTACCTGTGTATCAAGCATTCGTATGACTTACATTTGAAAATTTCCCATGCTCCTAATTCGTAGATTTAGTGTTCATCTATATCGTGAACAAAAGTTTTCGGAGTATGAAGTAAAAGCTTAGGGTTGTTCATAGTGTCCATAGATTCAAGGCTTTAAGCATAACTGTCGGAGATGTACAAGTATCCATGGCAAAATAATAAAGAGTTTGTTAATTTGTATTACACGGCTTTCAAACTTTATAACAGCAATGAATAGGCGAACAATGAATCAAAGAACAGAAGAATGTGCATTCATTTTGCCATACAACAATTAGCTGACAGATAAGTAGACTTACGTGCTATGGTATCAACCTTTGTTCAATCTTGTGTTTATTTGCTTATCATCCAAGTATCCATGCCTACACAAGGATGAAAAATTACGGCAGTAGAAAATCTGTGGACATAAATTCTGTGATTGAAGGGAAAGAAAGCTATAAGTATTGAAAAGCAAGGAACAGACACCAAAGGGAAAAGAAGGATAGATGTAATTGTATTATATGGCTGTTTGCACCTCGCTGGCTTACAGTGGTAGGGAAAAGAAAGGTTTATCCTTACTCCTATCTATGCACTCAAGAAGATAATCAATAGGCATATGTTCTCTCTTAAGAAATGCAGAATGATAGTCATATTCTTTTCTACCGTTTTTTCTGAAATAGCAAGTTGCTCTGCGATTTCAAAATTGGTATATCCTTCCTTACGGCTCAATCGGAATATTTCCTGTTGACGGGGAGAAAGCTCCTTCAACAATTGTTCAATATATTCTCTCAGCTCATGTGCCTCTATCTCCTCTTGAATCCCATACCAATCGTTCTCATTGTCAGTGATAGTATTCAAAACGGTAAGTTTATAAGCGTTCTCATTAAAACTCTTCCGCATATGGCTAAAGATCAGATTACGGGTGGCAATAAAAAGAAATCCTTCAAAACTCTCATTCTCTTTCAAAGATTCACGATAGTTCCAGAGTTTCATGAATACCTGTTGGACAATATCTTCAATATCAGCATCCGAAGTAATATAAAGCCGTGAAAAGTTACAAACCTTCCCCCAATACCTTTTATAAATAATGGTAAATGCATCATTATCACCTTTTTTCAGTGCAACTATCAATTCGTGGTCTGTCATAT
>ERZ773157.223-NODE-223-length-72509-cov-82.610967_pt1 | contig 72509 bp, 74 predicted proteins | sample MGYA00511480_ERZ773157 | MGnify/ENA primary metagenome ERZ773157 (study PRJEB29015, sample SAMEA2737863) | human gut metagenome | biome: human gut; feature: human-associated habitat; material: faeces | place: China | collected 2012 ... | reverse complement strand
CAGACTCACGCTTATCCAAAGCCTTATTACGTTCCTCCAATTCCTTGGTCTTATCGATACATCGGGATTCGAAAAACCCTTTGAAAAGGGTCATTGGGATTCCCGAATCGACTTCATGAACTTCGCTTGAATGAATTGCGGCACTTTCCATGCCATTTTCAATTGTTTTTAGAAAACATCACTATGAGAACCAGTATTAGTCATCACTAAAACCAGCTCATCATTATATTGTTTCCATATCAACAGCCAATCTGGCATAATATGACATTCCCAACTTCCCGCATATTGCCCAGATAGTTTATGCGGCTTATATTCAGGAGGTAATTTTCCTGTCTCTTCAAGTAATCGAATTACTTTCTTTAGCTTTTCCATTGGAAGATTACGTTTTTTACAACGCTTTACATCCTTTTCAAAGCGACTGGTAGCTATGATTCTGTATTTCATATTCCCAACTTTTCAAACATATCATCAGCACTTTCATACTCCGTCACTCTACCATGACGAATATCATCCATTGCTTCTTCTATCCCAGACATGCTTTTCTGATGATTAGGAACAATCACAACGCCTTTCATTGCCTCAAGAACTTTCTTGAGTCCAGCCATAACACTATTATCTTCCACTTGTATAGTTAATGTTGCCATAACCTATAAATTTAAACGTTAAACTTTTCCGCAAAAGTACGCTTTTTTATTGAAACCACCAAGAAAAAAAACGAAAATCTGCAAGTTATCAGCCAATTACCTTCAAATCCCCCCAAATATAAATAGCTAACTATTAATTGTAAATTATAAATTATAAATTGTAAACTCTCTTCCCCAGGCGGTCCCAGCCCGCAAAACCATGGCGAAGACCTTTGATGGTCCGCCAACCTTAGAGCGTAGCGGTTCCGAGCACCGGAGGGCGGTTACATCCTTCCCTTTTCGAGAAGGGAAGGCTTGGTTAGAATGTGGAGCTCTCCTTGCAGGAGAGACGGAGAGGTAGAAAAGTCAGCACTGTAGGGCGGTTACATCCTCTCGTTCCTGAGGAAAGAGAGGCTTGGTGAGAAAGGTGGAGTCTTCCTTAAGGGTAAGGAAGGACGGGTAGGTTTTCGAAAAAAGGGCTACTAAGCTCCCATCCCTAAGAAATAGCTCAATATAAAAATGGGAGAGGAAGTCGTTAGCCGTATATCTATTATTTCTTGTTCTTCATCCTCCAGAAGAAGTGCCAAGTTCTGAAGATTGGTTCACTTAGAGCCTCAGCCAGATAATATCTCACGAAATGCATATTTCTCCATATCTTCAAGAAATACTTCTTCCCCATGCTCTGATGCGTAAACCCAGCATATTTTGTGAAGTGCTTTCCGAAGTTGCCACCATTCAGTATCTCTGCTAGCAGCAACTTTCCTCGCTTTTCATCCATCAAAGATATCATTTTCTCCTTAGGTAATCCCAAAACCTCATGAAGCACATACATCACCGCCCCAGCAAACTTCCACAATCCCAAATATTTAAGTTCTCTCTGCACCACAACTAAAGCAGTAGAGGCTGAAGAAGTAACAGCTGTAGCAGAACCAGCAGAATTATCTCCCTCTATAGAAAGGCGGTCCCATCCCGCACAATTTGGCGAGGGCTTTGATGCCCCGCCATCCTTAGAGCGTAGCGGTTCTGAGCACCGGAGGGCGGTTACATCCCTCTCTTCTGAGGAGAGAGGGCTTGGGTGAGAGGTGGAGCTCCCTTTGGAAAGGGAGACGGAGGGATTCGAAAAATCAGTATCCAAAAATACATTTTTTGAGAAATCATTGACTACAAGGAAATAGTCAATGATTTGCCTCATTCCAATCCCTTCATCAAAGAAATGGTGATACAGATGCGTCAGTTGATAAACAACATTAAATGCCGTCGTTGGTATAGCTATTTCTCCAATACCATCTGGTAGGCTAACAACATTTGAGCATTGCAAATCCGCATTCCGTTTGAACCACTTCTGCAAACGCGCATTATAGATAGAATTATTCATTATACACGGGAAGAAATGTAGTTCCACCGGCACCCCGTCAAACGAAGTCTCCAAATGATGGAATCTAATATCATCACCAATTTCAAAATGAGTCTTAGCATAGTCTGTTATATCTTCTCTGCTTGCATTCACCCAAACATCAATATCCCCAGGAGTACGAGAATATGGATTCGGATACATCAAGGCATTGCCTTGTCCTTTCAAGATGCAGCATCGCAATCCATCTTCTCTAAACTTTAAATAGAGTTTACGTGCCACAGCATTCACCTTCATGTTCTGTCGACGAATTTGTTGTGCCGCTCCCATCCAAGTCATCAGCAAGTCCCTTCCCATAGGATTTTGCTTTAGCTCTTCAAAAAATTCTTTCGTCAATCTCTCGATACCATCAAAACAAAAGCCAAGAAGAGCTTGCCTAGAAGCAAAGTTGTATAGTTGTCGCCAATCTATTTTGGCGACGACCATACTCATATCCACCTTCTTGCCAAGGCAATAATTTAAGAACAAAAAGATTGCTGATGTCTGTATCATCTATCATTCCTTAGAGTTCCACCATTCCATCGCTCTCTCTACAGTAGGAGCCATGTCATAGTACTTGTATTCTGCCAATCTACCACCAAAGATAACATTATCTTCTTTATCAGCCAAAGCCTTATACTTGGCGTATAAAGAAGAGTTCACTTCATCATTCACTGGATAATACGGTTCCATACCATCCTTCCATTCAGTAGAAAACTCTTTTGAGATAACAGTCTTTGGAGTTTCATAAACCTCTTGTCCAAACATCTCAAAATGCTTATGCTCAATAACACGAGTGTAAGGAATCTCACGCTCAGTATAGTTCACTACCGCATTACCTTGATAGTTAGGTTTGTCTATAACCTCTGTCTCAAATCGAACAGTTCGATAGTTGAGCTTGCCAAACTGATAATCATAGAATTCATCTATCTTACCAGTGAAAACAATCTTGTCGGCAATACCTTCCCAATAAGGACGATTCTCAAAGAAATCTACATTCGTTTTCGTCTCGACTCCTTCAAGCAAGCCATCAATGAGTTTGTTATAACCACCAACAGGGATACCCTGGTACTTATCATTGAAGTAGTTGTTATCGAAGATAAGGCGAACAGGCAAGCGCTTGATAATAAAAGCAGGAAGATCAGTACACTTTCTGCCCCACTGCTTCTCAGTATAGCCCTTAATGAGTTTCTCGTAAATATCTTTTCCAATCAATACCTGAGCTTGCTCCTCCAGGTTACGAGGTTCTGTTACGCCATCAGCTTTCATGCGTGCAACAGCTTCAGCCTTCTGCTCATCAATCTTTGCTTGCGCTTCCTCTGGTGTAGTTACACCCCACATCTGATAGAAGGTGTTCATATTAAAAGGCAGATTATAAAGTTTGCCCTTATAATTTGCTACTGGTGAATTTGTATAGCGGTTGAATTCAACGATAGAATTCACAAAGTTCCACACCTTTTTGTTAGAGGTATGGAAGATATGTGCACCATACTTATGCACGTTGATTCCCTCGATATTCTCACAGTAGATGTTACCACCTAAATGAGAACGCTTATCGATTACCAAACACTTCTTACCTCGTTTTTTAGCAAGATAAGCAAAGGTTGCTCCAAACAAGCCAGAACCAACTATCAAATAATCATATTGTTTCATTATATTTGTATTTTCCATTAATTGCATCATTATAAAAATTCACATATTTCTTAGCCATCGCATCTGTATTATAGATGTTATGAACATCTGCTACAGCTTGGTCGCACAAGTTCTGAGGGAATTGTTTCATCGCTTCTTTAATTCGAGCGGCATAATCTTCTGCTTTGTCACAAACAAAACCATTCACACCATTATTGATGACACTTTTGTTACCCATCACATTGCTTACGAGAATCAGCTTACCCATAAACATGTTTTCTATCAAACTCATAGCTATAGCTTCACCAAGTGAACAGAGTATGAAAACATCTGCGCCTTTGCCCATAGCCAAAGCCTCCTTACGAGGTTTCCAACCTGTAAGTTCCAAATTAGGAGCGGTAAGAAGATGATCCAACTCACCTCCGCCTATCCATACAAATCGAGCCTCAGGAACTAACTCTGCAATACGATTAAACAGTTCTGGTTGTTTCTGCACACAGGTCCTACCCAATGTATAAACCGTAAACTTATCATTCTTGATTGGCTTTATACCATCAAGACTTTCTGATAAATCCTTCAAATTGACACCTGTCTCTACATAAGCAGTACGCTTAGTAAGAGTTTTTGCAACATCATCCTCGCTCTTGCAACAAGTTAAGGTTATGCAAGGTCTTTTTCCAAGAACCTTCTCCATGATTTCATAACCTTTCAGCTTCAATCCACCCTTTCCCATCAAGATGTGGGCATATCCATGAGGGGTATAAACCACAGGTATATCCTTACCGCTAAAAGCTAATCGTCCTAATCCACCAGCAATCGATGAATGAAGATGGATTAAGTCTGGCTTAACGTCTTTAGCTACAGCACGAAGTTCTTTAATGACTTGAATATCTTTAGCAATATTAAAGATACTTCCTCCAAAACTTTTTACTTGTATCAAATGAACACGTTCATCCAAAACTTCCTTATAGTTCTTAGGTGTCTGCGGGCGAAGTGAATATGCTAAGTACACATCGAACTCTCGACACATATCATTACACAACTGAGCTACGTAGGCAAATACACCACCGCCAAAGGCCTCACAGACAAATAATAGCTTGTATTTCATAAATTAGTCATTTAAAATTTGTTTATAAATATTGACCAAATTCTTTGCATGAATTTCGGGTTTAAATTTTTCTCTATCAAAGCTATCTGATATATTACGCTGCATTTTATTCAAATCACAATGTTCATATATACATATTTTATCTTTGAGCGAATCAAGATTTCCTGTTTTAAAAACCAATCCATTATATCCGTCTTTTATAAATTCACTTGCTGCACAATTATCGGGTACTATGCAGGGAATACCGTTAGATAACATTTCTAATATTGTCAACGGAGCTCCTTCATACCATAAAGAAGGAAATATCAAAGCCTTTCCGGTTTTTAAAATCTGATATTTTTTTTCTCCAGAAACCCATCCTTCAAATACTATATCAGGATATTTATTCTTAAGTTTCTTAAACAAATAACCGTCGCCTAATACTTTGCCTTTGAGACCTAAATCAGTAATTGCCTTACAAAACAATTCACAACCTTTCTCATTCGATAATCTTGCAACGAAAAGATAAAAATTATTAGATGTTATTTTTATCATTCCTCCCTCATCCAATATCACAGGATTTAACAAGCGAAAAGTTTTGCTTATATATTTCTTCAAATATGGGTAAATATGTCGTTCTGTCGTATTGGAAATTGTAATTAAATATATATATTTATTGCAACTTAGCCAATACTTTTGAATAATCGATCGTAAAAATCTATAACACTTTTGAAAATAATTACGCGAATCACAATTAGACATCAAACATTTCATCCCCAAAGGATTTAGTGTGCAAATGTGATTTTGTCGATAATTGTATAACCCACCATTTGGACATATAGAAAAATAATCATGTGTAGTTATCGCTATTTTAAATTTATATTTTGCAGTAGCTTTAAACACAATTGGCGATAATGCTTTAGACCAACAATGAAAATGTACAATAGTATCATTCGAGTTATAAGTTTTAAGAACGTTACATAAAGTATTATATGCCTTAACATTACACAACCCTTGCAATATTGCTTTCAACCTATTAGGCTCTGAAAGAATATCATTTTGATCTAAGCAAACAACTTTTATTTTATTATCAATCAATTCTTTAGCAATAGAACCCATTGATGCAAAAACTATGACGTTATACCCCATGCGTTTTAATTGTATTGCAGATTGAAAAGCAACATTCTCAATTCCACCTAATACATGAGCGCAATCACAAATAAGAATTATATTTTTTAAAACATTCATGATATACCAAATAATATTGATTTATAAGGATAAGTTTCACTAACTCCAGAAACAACAAAGGCAAAATACCAATAAAACAATCCTGAAAGGAAAAAGAGTATTTTTATACTTGTAATTTTTGCCACACCCTGTTTGCCATTAATCAATAAAGCCAAAATAATAAACATGACTAATTGAGTATACAAGGAAATTCTAGTAATATATACCACTGTTGCCCCCATTAAACAAAACAAGACATCATAAAAAGCAACAAATTTAAAGAATTTCTTTAATAAGCTATTAATTTTTCTTGTTTTAGATGTCAACCACCAAACCAATAACATAGAAAAGATTTTGAAAAAAAATGCTACCTTTGATAAGTGACCATCAAAAGCTCCTTCCGCAAAAGCTAAATATTTTACCTTTAACAAGCCATACTGAACAAATATATTTATTAGAATAGAAAAAGAAAACACACAAAATATACCAAAACCAATAATTCCATATGTTAATATTCTGTATTTAGAGACATATCCTTTTATACAGAATAAATATAATAAATAAATTATAAACATCAATATTGCAGAATTATGAAAGAAAAATGCAAATACCGATATTATAATAAAAAATTTATCCTTATTATCAAACAAGAATGATAGAGCTAAAAAACAAAATGACAAAGCAATAGATTGTCTTACAAGATTTAGTGTCTCATTGTAAATAACACAATAATACAGGAATAATATCCAAAGAGGGCTTAATTTTTTTTTCAATTTAAAAGCCCCTATATAAATCGGAATTAATATTACTAATTGTATTATTAAAAGTAACCAGAAAATATCATCAGAAAATTGAGCAACAAGCCAATTTATTACTATATATCCTGGTTCTATATAACCTATTGCAAAAATTGTACTTAATAATGAAGAATCTACAGTATGCGTAAGATTCCATATAGGAACGACATAATTGTTGACATCAGTTCCAATCTCTTCAGTTCTACCAGCTGCTAACAATGCGGGAACAATTATCGATATAGAAATAAAGATAATAGATATGAGAGATAAATTTCTCTTATAATGTCGTAACGCAAGAAAAGCAAAAAACAAAGATATTGTAAAAGTTATAATATATGGTTCCATTATTCTAGTTTTTTTAATTTCTGCATATCTTTATCTTTATTGATTCGCAACATAATACACACAAAGTTTTTTGTCGAATCTATTATATCTAAAAAAATGCGATAGAAATAATTATCAGTAATATAATTATAAATATATTTCAATGATTTAGCCTTGTTTAGTAAACACTTCTTAATAGTAAATCCCAAAAGATTTTCACCATATTTTAAACTAATCCCATTACTATATAAAAAAGTATTATAACGACTTGCAACAGAAATTCTTGCATTAAGATTTTCTTTGTTAAGCTTAGTACAAATAGATCCTTTTCTAGTTGTGCAACAATATGCTTCAATATCCAAAAAATATATATTTTTTGCATAAAATCCCACCATTCCGGAAAACATGACATCATTTGATGCGGGAACTTCATCAAACATTATCGTATGCTTTTGGACTAACGAACGTTTTATTACTTTTCCCCAAACTGTATGTAGCTTGTATTTCAACAAATTTATATCATTCTTCTTTTTATATAATTCTACTATAGTGTCTCGTTTTACAGTAGGCTTAAGACTATCTGAAAAAACGGAATAAGAATCAAAAACCAACAAATCCGGATCTTTATCAGTACAATAATCAAAAACTTTAAAGATATTTTCTCCAAACATGTCATCAGCATCAGCAAACAATAAGTATGAACCTAATGCCATTTGTAAACCGACATTACGAGCACCTCCTGCACCTTTACTTTTACTACATGCAACAAAGTCTATCTTTATATCTTCGATTTTTGATATTTCATTTTGTATAGCAGTCTGATTTACACTATTATCATCGACAACAATGACTTGAATATCATTTCTTTTAGGAATTGACTCAAGGCAACGTATCAATAAATCCAAAAGATTTTTATGAGGAATAATTATCGAAAAATTATACATTTTTTATTGAAGGAATTAAAGTACAAATATGTCTCTTTATAAGAACTAAAATGGCTTTTTTAAATCCATTATGCCTATTTAAAAAAATAAACTCAGTGAAAGGATTAAATCTAGGTGTATATAAGATTTTTACTCGCTTGAATAAATTATTTTTTTTATTCCAATATGGAGTTAAATCAAAATCATGTCTAGAACAACTACCAACATATACCTTGGACAAATATACTGTAATGTCTTTTTTTATTGCCCTTAAGCCATAATCATAATCACCAAATCCATGCTTAAATAAGGCATCCAACATACCTAATTTACTATATACTGATTTGGGTACAATTACCAAATTTCCATTCATATAGTGAATTTTTCTAAACATATTGTTAGGTTGCAAAAGATTATATTTATAGTCTCTTCCACCATAACTAACCTTTCCTTCATTATCACAGAAAGCTCCACTTATAATTATGTTTTCTCCATTCTTTTCAAATGGTTCAAACATCATTTCTAATGCATCCTCATATAAAACAGCATCATCGTTAAACCATAAGTAATAATCATAGTCTTGAGTTTTGCTAGCTACATCCCAGGCCTTACGCATTCCACCACTCCAATAAAGATTACCATCACCGTTTATAATATGTACATCAGGAAAGCAATTTTTCACTGCCTCTGGAGTACCATCTGTACAACCATCATTGGTCATATAAACATCGAAAGAATATTTATCCTCTACGGGCTTCATCGCAGCATATAATGTTGATAAGCCTTTAAGTGTTATATCCTTTCTATTAAATACTGTCAGTAAAACAGCTACAGTCTTTTTCATATCAATCTCTTCTAAAAATATCTCTTGTATATACCTTATCCTTTACATCATCAAGACAAGCATCATAGCGATTGGCAATGATAGCATGGCTCTGTGCCTTGAATGCTTCAAGGTTGTTCTCTACTCTACTACCGAAGAAGGTGCTGCCCTCTTCCAAGGTTGGCTCATAGATGACGACTTCTGCACCCTTTGCCTTGATACGCTTCATGATGCCCTGGATGGCACTCTGGCGGAAGTTATCGCTATTTGACTTCATCGTTAAGCGATATACACCAATCACACAGTTATGCTCCTTGCTTGCATCATAACTATTGGCATTGGCATAGCTGTAATAACCTGCCTTCTGGAGTACGGCATCAGCGATATAATCCTTACGGGTACGGTTGCTCTCTACGATTGCCTCTATCAGGTTCTCTGGAACATCGGCATAGTTTGCCAGGAGCTGCTTGGTATCCTTTGGCAAGCAATAACCACCATAGCCGAAGCTTGGGTTGTTGTAATGAGTGCCAATTCGTGGGTCAAGGCCTACGCCATCAATGATTGACTTGGTATCGAGTCCCTTTACCTCTGCGTATGTATCCAACTCATTGAAGTAGCTTACTCGGAGTGCCAGATAGGTATTGGCGAAGAGCTTGACAGCCTCAGCTTCCTTCATACCCATAAAAATGGTATCGATATTCTCCTTGATGGCTCCTTCCTGAAGTAAAGCGGCGAAAGTCTTGGCTGCTTCCTTCAACATCTCGACATTAGTTACTGACTTGATTGCCTCATTCTCCTCTGCAAACTCTGGGCGCTCGATAACCTTTGGATAACCTACGATGATGCGGCTTGGATAAAGGTTATCATAGAGTGCCTTGCTCTCACGAAGGAACTCTGGAGAGAAGAGAAGGTTGAACTTCTTCACTCCCTTCTTGGCATACTTCAAGTAGAGGCTGCGGGTATAACCGACAGGGATGGTGCTCTTAATGACCATCACTGCATCTGGATTTACCTCTAGAACCAGGTCGATGACTTCTTCTACATGAGTTGTATCGAAGTAGTTCTTCACTGGGTCGTAGTTGGTTGGTGCTGCAATCACTACGAAGTCTGCATCCTTATAGGCTGATTTGCCGTCAAGGGTTGCCACGAGGTTCAATGGCTTTTCTGCCAAATACTTTTCGATGTAATCGTCCTGGATAGGAGAAATCTTATTGTTGAGTTTCTCCACCTTCTCTGGGATTACATCTACTGCTGTTACATGATGGTGCTGAGATAACAGGGTTGCTATGCTCAGACCGACGTAGCCGGTACCGGCTACTACTACTTTTATATCTTTAAAATCTTTCATATCATTTAAATTAATCATTATAAAAAATTACAGATGATTATTTGTTTTGCTTCGACCTATATTTGCAAAGTAATGAGTAAACTATATTTTTCACAAAATTTTGTTCTACAGAATTTAAGAATATATAATATCCATAACTTGGTAGAAAAAGTATTGCTAGCAAAATAGAACAACCTAGGTATAAGATACCCGAATTATTCAAAAACATACTTAAGACATAATATAATGCTAAATATACTACAGTATAAGGTATAAAGCACTTAACAAATAAAAGCAAATAATCAGATAAACATATTAATCCAAATCTCTTTGCAAAATATACTCTTACCAACAAGCAAAGAAATGAAGATAAAATCAAAGAATAGTAGACCCAATTAGCATCATGAGTAAACTTTAGTCCAAAGTAAGACAATAATGTGCATGAAACTAAAACTATCGTATATGAAATTTGTGTCCACTTTATATTTCCATTAGACTCTATAAGAGTACTTAAAGTTCCTGTTGCAGCTACAATTGCAGAATTCACTAATAGCAGTTTTATAAATATAGGAACAAAATCCGGATATTCCTTAAGCCACAAAGTTAGTATAAATTCTATGTTAAAAGCAATCGGGACAGCAACTGCAACAATTAAAAAGAACGAGAGTTTCATCCCTGAAAAAACAACTTTTCTTAGATAAGAATCATCATTAGAAGCAAAACTCTTAACGATTTGTGGTTGAATTGCTGAAAGAAAGTCTTGAATAAACTTATTAACATAAGAATTTACTTGAGTTGCAATAGCTTGGGCAGCATTTACTAATGGACCACAAAAAACATTAATCATCATATTACTAAGTTGATTCATTGTCACCTGACCTATTCCACCTAAAAAATTCCATCCACCAAAACTAACCATCTTCTTTAAGACAAGCACGTCTATACCTGAAAAAGGTTTGAGAATTACAGTATATTTTCTACTTCCAAATTGATATAAATGAAAGATTATCATTGTAATCAACAGGAAAAACAACGCATATAAAATAATGCGATTCGAAGAGAAACAACTAATGAGATAAGCAATTGTTAGTTTCAAAATAGATTCAACTATTGTAAGAATAGAAATCCAATCAAAACGCTCATAAGCTGTAAGTATTGCTCTATAAGGAACTATTAAAATATTATATACAAAAACCAATATCGAGAACTGGAGGACTAAACTCATTTCTACTAAACGGTCTTGTGGAACATTCATATAGTTATAAATAAAAGCCAAGCCTACAACTTCACATATAGCTACAATTAATAAAGACAAATATCTGTGTATCTTTAATGAGCCATAATAAACTAAAGCCAACTTCTGCATATTATTGTTTCCTAATTCAAAAGAGATAAATCTCTGTGTAGAATTTGCTAGTGCTGACGTCAAAAAGGAACATAATACAACAATACTTCCTATCGTATTATATAAACCATAATCAAATACACCCAATGAGGCTAATAAGATGCGAACAGAGAACAAAGTTATCAACATTTGTAATCCTGTTCTGACATACATAAATAATGAATTTTTAAGTGCAGCTTTACTTTTACTCATTTCAAATATTTTTTCCTAATAATAATTTCGATAACAAAGAAGATTTTCCAATATACTTTATAATCAACATACATCCCATAATATTAAGACAAGAAAGAATTAAGCATACTAATGACAAACAAAATTGACTACACTGGTTACAATCAATTAAGAGACAAAATATTCGATTAAAAATATAATGCAACAAATATATCTCTAATGTTGAACTCCCTAGTAAACACAGAAAGCTTTTAATTTTATCTTTTAAGTAACTATCAATTCTTTTAATAATACTCATAACGAGAAAAGAACCAATTGATCCTATTAGTATTCTATAACCAAAAGCAAGCCATTGCTCTAGGTTAGATAGTGCCCCTCTCGTTAATGGTGTCACGTAAACCGTATAATCATATTTCCAAAAATAGAGTAAACAAATGTATAACAATAATAGAACAAAACATACTCTTAGCGTAAACTTTGACTCTATTTTTTTGAAAAAAATGCCTATCAATACAAATGGAAGTGTAAAATTCACTCTAAACATATCCATATGTGGAACAACTAGAACTATCAATAGTGCTAAAATCGCCCCCCCACAACGCTATTTGTAACCTTTACAGATACTATTATGAATGCTAGAGATATGAATAATGATTTTAAAAACCAATAACTATTGGCAATTGTCCTCAAATCATGCGGCTCTTTAAAAACAAGAACCAACAAGGTGTACCAGAAAAATGTAGGCAAAACTAAATGCAGAAACTTTTTCTTCAAATAATCTACAATTTTATTATTCTTAAGCTTGCCTAAGTTTAAAAAGTACCCTGACATTATCATGAATAAAGGCATATGAAGAGACTGGATAGAAGTAAAACCAATCTCATTCATATAATTGTCTTGAGCTATATTTTGAGCAGTATGTGTATAAACTACCAAAAACATAGCTAATATCTTAGCAATATCAATATATGTGATTCTTTTGCAACCTGTCATCATACACAATATTTTTTCCATTCTTTTCTTTCAATGGTACCTATGACTAACTTTAATTTTAAGTAAGCCATAAATACATAAGAATGCTGATTTATCAAGTTTCTAATTAAATTATTATCAAAGATTTCATTAAACCACGTTGATTCCTTATCATAGAAAGACAAGAAACTTTCTTTTTGTTCTGGTAACATATCTGCAAAATGAGAAACACCTCTCAGTCTCTGAGAAATAATAGACTTAATAATATTTAGCCAAGATGTTTTTTCCTCATCATGAATACCACACAAGCTATGCTCACTTTCAATATTATAAACATTCTTATAATAATCATGTATCGTTTGCTTAAGAACGAGTCTGTCCGTAATGTATTTAAAAGGAACATGCTTTAATACATCGTTACCAAAAGGATAGAACATAGAATAAGTCTCCTTTACCTGTCCTGTCAGACTTTCAAATGCGCCACAACAAATATCAGAACCATTATCATAACGATACTTCAAAATTGAATTTGAATCATCATTCTTAAACAATTCGTTTTTAATATATGAATGAGTTGCTTTATAGAATTGATCTTTCTCAAATACTCTTATTGGATAAAAATCCTGTACATCTGTAGGTAATGGAATTTGGATAGTATTCTTACCAGCTTTAATTAAGTGATATAACTTTACCAATTTATGGACTTTACCACTTTTTACACCTCTTTTAAGATATCTATTACCCTCATAATTTTCCATGATATCTAATATATCAACACCCTCGGCAGACATAGCCCTCACACCAGACAGCAAATCAGGATGACCTGCAGTAACCAAATAATCAAAGTTTAAACCATAACGCTTCGGATTAATTGTCTTGATAAAGTTTTCTCCACCAATTGGAAAATTCTTCATTTCTATATCAATCTTTTCTTCAACAGGAGTCAAAGACTGATCTAACTTCATAATATTAATGCCAAATGCCTTTGCTATTTTATCTATATAACAATAATTATATGGTTTCAAACCTAATTTTGATATATTTCTCTTTCCTACAATCACAAAATATGTTGGTTCTTTACCAAACAATCCAGGAAGAATTCGAGAGTCTAACCCGCCGCTTATGCTCAGCCCTATTTTTTTTGTTGCAGTTATTCTTTTTATATAACTGGAGAATTTCTTCAATGCCTCATTAAACTGATGTGCAGAAGTCTCCAATGAGAGACTTTTGTCTTCAACAAAATCTTGAAATTTATAGTACTTAGATTCTGTAAAACTAAAAGTACTAAAGTCTAGTATAAAATTACTTCCTGCAAGAACGGATTTTAAGCCCTTAATTGGTGTATTATGATACAAATATGAGTTATAAACTCCATATCTACATATTGCTTCAAGATCCAACATATCCTTATCAGGATTTAGAATATCTACGGAGTTCCAGAATCTATTTGACACAACAAATTTTGCCCCACTACAATAATAATAGATGGAGCGTATAGACATTGAATCGTTTGTAATATAGACCTTATTCTTTATCTTATCTACTACTATAATATTATAGGAGCCCTCCAATTGATTAAAAAACTCCAATCCTTTACTCTTAAATAAAGAGAGAATATTTGCACTATTAAAAGACTCATCAATAATAAATCCTTCAAAAAATACAAGATAGTCCTTGTCGTCACTTATATTTTCTCCGCGATAGTAAAGACTCCCAAATGTTTTTGCCTGTGGAAATGCAACATTACTAATTTGTATTAATTCTTTCATAACTAGAATATATCTTTAAATTCTTCTATTGTCTTTGGAAAATAAATAATACCTTTACCATTCAATCTATTTTCCAAATATTCATAAAATCTCTGCTGGGATGCCTCATTCTGAGGTTTCATAAGGTATAAGGTGGATATTACCTTTTTACCTTTCTGAGCAGCCTCCACCAACAACGTACTAAAATAACCTATGTATATATCAAAAGCATCTAAAATAACATTCCCTGGAATATACTTTGGTATTTCATTAAGCTCTCGTTCTTTTCCTATCATATCATCGAAACGTGGATGCATTTTTACAGTAGCATTTTCAGTCCCAATAAAATCGATTATCTCATTGATGCTGTTTTCATAATCTTCCTTTGAAACAAGATTTTCTGCAACTACAGATCCGCTAACAAACAATACGTTACCTTTGATATTAAGTTTATCATTTAAACTTTTTACTGCATTGCAAATTAAAGCTCTATCAATCTTTGATTCAATAGAAACAGCCTTTAAACGCTTAAAAAAGCTATTGGGTAAAGAAGGGAACAGATTTGTTCCATCATCCAACACATCTGGAAAATAATTGAAACATAACCATTGTTTGAGTTTTATTTTTAAACCTTGATACCATTTTGCTTTTGGTACAGGTATACTATCAAAAACCTTATGATATTCAATACTTACTCCTTTCTTTGCAAATTTCAAGAGAAGCCAATTGGCTAATTCGCCAAACTCTGCATGATAAAAAACAACTTTTGTTATTCTATAATTTGCTAGAAAAGATTTCATCTTCTTTTTTTCCTTATAAATAACAGATACCTTACCTGTAGAATATGCTAATTGTATGACATTATCAAAATTAAACAACTCAAAAAATTGATTAATATTGGGTGTATCAGAAGCTACTACATATCGTTTAGTCTTATTCTTTAGACATTCTGTCATTACATAAGGAACAAACATATTAGAGTTACATATAATCAATTCTCTTTCTTCCATAAAACTTAAGTATTTGAAAATTAAAACAGGAACTGATTTACATATCTATTCCAGAAACAAGGATACCAAATAACATATGTAAAATTATTTAATTTTTTAGATGCTTAACCAAGTCCTTTGCCTTCTGATATTCCTGAGGAGTACCAATATCAATCCACGTTCCATTTAGCGGATATCGGATAACCTTTTTGCCTTGAGCAATAAGCTTCTCTATAAGATGAGTGGCATGGAAGAATGTGTCTTCAGGTATCTCAGCAAGGGCACGCTTCTTTATAAGATAAATACCAGCATTCGCATAGTAATTATACTTCGGCTTCTCTAAGAGACCTTTGATATTACGACCATCAAGGTCTAAGATACCAAGTTCTATACTTATATTATATGGAACGGCTGCCACCGACATTTCTGCATCATTCTGTTGAAAATGAAGGAAGAAATCCTCATAATCGATATTAGTGAAAAGATCGGAATTCATTACGAGGATAGTATCATTATAGAATGTATCTACAAACTTAATGCTACCAATAGTACCAAGAAACTTTGGCTCTCGGAAAGTACGAACCTGAACTCCATCACGAGGAGTAGCAAAATGTTCCTCCAACTGTTCTGCAAGATAATTTACAGTTACATCAATATGATTAACTCCATAAGAAATTAATCGGTCTATGTTATGATCTATGATACATTTACCACCAACTTCTAGCAATGGCTTAGGAGTCTTTTCTGTTAAAGGACGAAGGCGCTCTCCCTTTCCTCCAGCCATAAGAACTGCATCAATAGGAAGTCGAGTAATATACTTTTCAAGATTGACTATATCAACAATATGATTATCAGAATCAAGAATCGGAACCAACTTCATTTTTTTAATTTTCTGCTCATGAAGATGCTGTACATCATCATTAACTCCTTTACGAAGATAGTTAAAATCCTTGTGCATCACTTTCTCAATAGAGTCATTCACAGAAATACCTGCTATCAAAGCACGTCTTGAATCACCATCTGTCAATGTACCCACCATTTTGTCTTCGTCATCAACAACAAACAAAACCAACGGATCAGGCATTAAAGTATTTATAACTTTTAATGCAGATAATAGTGATTCTCGCTTATTTATAATATGTTTTGTATTCATCTTATTTGACTAAACCTTCATTTAACATCAGTTCTGCAACCTTCCAATCAAACATGGTGTCTAAATCAACAGAATGTATTTCATCCATAACATACTTACGAATCTTTGTCATACCAGCAAGTCCTTTCGCTTTTAATTGAGAAGGATTGATAACATACACTGCTCCGTTCTGTTGCCATACACAAGGAGCATCTTGTCGCCTCTCAATAGTTCCATCTCCTTTACTGATAGTAAGCAATCCTTTATCATTATCTTCGAATCCATCATAGTAAGGATTGCACTTTGCAGGCATTACAGATGTTACCATATCAATACTTTCATCATAAAGTTTTACTGCTTCTATAACATCTTCAGCTCTACGAAAAGGTGAGGTTACTTGAAGAAGTACTATCATATCAAAACGAAAACCTTTTTCTTCATAAAAGTTAAGCGCATGCAAAAGAACACCATTTGTTCCTGCATTATCTGTGGCAAGATAATCAGGTCGTTTAAATGGTACACTTAAGCCATATTTTTCTACTACCTTTATGATATCTTCATCATCTGTAGAAACACAGATATTATCATCTGTTGTGAATTTGCGTGCTGCATCGATTGCATAGTAAATCAAAGGTTTCCCTCCAAGTTCTTTTATATTTTTATGAGGTATACCCTTACTTCCACCTCTTGCAGGTATTATAACTAAAGGACGCATATTTAATTTATTTTAATTGGTTCATCAATATCGTAATCATGAAGAGCTTTTGTTCCCACAATCATATCCCAATGTGCTGCAGGAATTCCACTACCAGTACGTTTAATTGTCATATTGTTAGCCGTTAAGGTTTCCCCCTTATTAATAGGAACCTTTGCGACAATAGATTTGAGCACAACTTTTGAGATCTCCACTTCACTCGGATTAGGTCGCTTTATGCCATCACCTAAAGCAACCTCTATATTTCGAATACAATCCACCATATATTTCAACTCATGCGGTTCAAGAGACGCTTTATGGTCAGGACCATCCATATTTCGATCAAGAGTAAAATGTTTCTCTATTATCTCCGCTCCCATCGCAACTGCTGCTATAGGAATCTCTGTACCCATAGTATGGTCTGAATATCCAACTGGACATTTGAAACCCTCTTTCATTGTCTGCATTGCTCGAAGATTTACTTCATTTTTAGGACATGGATAATTTGTTGTACAATGAAGTAAGGATACCGAAGGAGCCCCTGCAGCTATCAATGTGTCATAAGCCATTGCCACCTGAGCAAGTGTAGCCATACCCGTAGAGAGGATTATTGGCTTATGATAGGAAGCCATTTGTCGTAGATAAGGAATGTTGGTCACTTCACCAGAACCTATTTTTATAAGAGGTAAATGAAGCTCATTCATTAAAAAGGCAAGGCTATATTCCTCGTCTGGTGTAGATAGGAAATCTATTCCTATCTTATTGCAGTGTTCTTGTACCAATCGGAAATCTTCATAAGAGAGTTCCAATTTCTTCAACATGTCAAATTGACTTTCTTCTGCATCATTAGTATTCTCTGACTGATATGTGGCTTTCTCAGCTTTACGAGTAACTATTTTCTCTGTCTGCCAAGTCTGGAATTTCACGCAGTCTACTCCTGCTTCCTTGGCTGCATCACAAAGTTTAAGTGCGAGATCAAGTTGACCATTATGATTAACTCCAGCTTCTGCTATTATATATGTATGCATAATATCAATATTTATATTTTAAAAGAATGTGCTTCATCTTCTCCACCTTTTCTAGATTGGCAATCATCCAATCTGCACAAATATCATCATAAAGAGCCTGATTAAAAATCATCTTACCCAAGACAAATTGATATTCATGTTTTGAGAACTTACGCTTATATTGATATAAACTGTTATCTTCAGAACCATCAGTACCTCCTCCTAGATGGAATTGTTCAACTCCTCGGTTAATGAATTCCTTTGCTGCTCCCCAAAGAAGGAAATTGTTAGGTGATAGTTTTAATGATGCCTTATCACTACCTGCAAGATGATAATGCCCATATGGTAATTGGTAAAAGAATATAGCACCTGCAATTACTTTTCCCTCATGCTTTACTATTCCGAGAAAACGATTCTGAATAGTATCTTTGAGTTGTTCATAATATTTGGGTTCGAAATAATAGAATTCGTCAGCTTCTAACTTGTCCATTGTAGAATTGTATAGCTCTTCGAACTCTTGAAGATATTTGAATTCATTATCTACAATAAACTCCAAACCATTTTTTTCACCTTTCTTTATTACATTACGATTCTTCGTATGGATTTCGTTCATCCAAGTCACATCCACACCTCCGGTAAGATCAATAGCAATTGTCTTTCTATCATTAATTAAGCGACCAACTTTCTGAAAACAATCCCAATTCTCTAATAACGGATGGAAACGAGTAAAACCACAAACGTAATTATATTCACATGCCTCTGTTACCATTGCCTGAAGAGCTGCTGTCATAAACTCCTCACTATGATCATTTGAAATAGGACCGCCATAACCATAAGCTGTCTCAAAATCATAATACGTTTTCCCCTTGTATTCGAATTCTCTGCGCAAGAATGGGAACAACAAAATGCTTATGTCTTTCTGGAAAACAAAACAACAAGCTTTTTCACTCTCTGTTTCGTATAATCTTACATACTCCTCCCTGAAATACAAATCCTGCTGATTAGCAGGTATTGATTCAAGATATTGATTCCAATGTTCAGTAAATCCTATCATTTCAATGCTTTCTCTAATGTTGTAAGTATAAAATCCATTTCATTGTTAGTATACCTTTGATCTATGATTATTGACATCTCGTGTTCTGCCATTTCTGCACCTTTTTTTATATCCATACCTTCAAGTGGCCAATGTACAGGGCAGAAAATGTTATTTTTAAACATCTGCTTACGCACATTATTTCTATCATCCAACCATATAGGAACGAATAAAGGTATACTGTCATCTGAAATAGGAATGATTGTATCTACTCCAAGTGTTTTAAGACCTTCAACTATTTGCTTTGCATTTCGTTGACGAATATAAGCAATACGCTGGAAGTCTACTTTCTTAATGATTTCTTGCGACATCTCGCTCATACCTTTTTCGATTTCATCGTCAATTTGCAATTCTCCTTTTTCGAAAAGATGAAGATAAATATCATCATCATAATATTCAGGTTTGCGAAGAGATTTCAGTATACTACCTGCAAGTTTATACTGATGAAATTTATTTTTATTTGATACTATCGTTAAATCATTATTCGTCTTGACAATTCCTCCATCAGGACAAGCAAAAGTCTTACGAAGACTAGTGAATTTATAATCAGCTGTCAAATTCGACTTGTAAAACTCATAAAAAGCCTGTACATCATCCTCGATAACTACTACGTTCTTACTGATACCATACACTAAAGAGATTTGTTCAGACAGATTCTTTAATCCGAAATAATTTATAAGCATAATAGCAGCCTTTTCGTCATTCTGCATCGGTAACTTGTCTGAATCTATTTCAAGTTGATTATTTAGTGGATAAAAAATAACATTCATACCACTTTTTTCAGCAACAACAACAACAGACGAACATAGATAATCAGGCAGATAAACAGTAGTGATTCCATATCGTCTCTGAATATCAAGAAATATATAATACAGAGCTGAGCGACCTGATGAGTATTTATACACACCTTCCATGCATCCATTATCGCTCTTTATATACTGAAGGTTTTGAAAATCTACATCAAACTCCCCTCCTATGATTTTACAAGTTTCCATTTAAATATTCCTCTATATGTTTAATTATCTTTTCTGAAGTATAACCATCACCATAATAGTTGTCTTTTATGCAAAGTGGATTATTCTCAATCGCCTTCCAAGCACTATTTATCTCGTTAATATTATTGCTTACCTGATGGACATTTTGGCAAATATATCGACCAGTCTGACGATTGCCGATATTTATAACAGGTGTACCAAGACAAGGTGCTTCAACTATACCGCTTGAAGAATTTCCAAGTACTGCATAACATTCATTCATAAAACTGAGATAACGCATCTGTCCAAGAGAGGGATAAAGATGGTATTTTTCTGGATTACGTTTTTCTACTTCAGCCCAATATTCATTTATCTGATTGCCACCAAAGTCTGCATTTGCTTTTGATATGACAATAGAGGTATCTTTCATATTGTCTGTTAATGCTACTATATGCTTTGCCATCTGAAGGTTATATTCCAATGATTCATTTGTTTCCGGATGAAGGGTAACAAGAATCCATTTGTTTTCTATCGGAATACCTATATTATCTGACAGTTCTTGACGGGTCATTAAAGAACACCTGCGGAAATTATCCAATCCTGGTTCACCGACGGCCCAAACATTTGCTTTGCTATTACGCATACGAATAATATTCTTAGCAGATTCTTCTACTCCAGGGAAATGAAGTGAAGACATCATTGTCACTGCATTACGAACTTCATTGTCTATAGCTCCAATAGTAATATCACCTCCTGAAATATGGGCTATTGGTATATTCATAACTAGAGCTGCACTACATATAGGCAATAACTCATAACGGTCTCCCAAGACAACAATAATGTCGGGCTGCAATTCTGCAAAAGTTTTTGCAAATCCAACACTGCATCTTCCCATTGATTCAACAATAGCCTTTTGGGAATTACTAACAAGCCCCATATCAACTTTCGCAGAAATTGGATAACCATCTTCTTCTATACACTTATATGTGTAACCATGCTCAGCCATTAAGTGTGCTCCAGTTACTATAAGTTGAAGTTCAAGATTTGGATTCTTATGAACACCATCTATAGTCCATCTGAGCAAACCATACTCTGAACGTGCTGCTGTTATTATACAGACTTTCTTCATCTTATTTCATATTAATTTATTGTGGGGAATATCGGATTCGAACCGATTACATCTTGTATGATACACAAGTGCGCTATCCTATATAGCTAATCTCCAACCATTTTACTATATCATTTTTATCAATTTATAAAACTTATGACTACCTCCTAAAAGTGGTAAGTTTCTTAATTCACACTCACCACTATTAGTAAATCCAAGTTTAAGAAAGACTTTATTAGAAGCTATATTCTGTTCACTTACCCAAACTATATGTTCGTGCATACCAACTATTTTCCCATAACGATGAGCAAACTCTATAATTTGTGTGCCATATCCTTTTCTTGTTTGGGAATAATCAACACCAAAAGAACTCTCTATTGTTTTATTGTCATCGTTAATATCACAATAACAATAGCCAACACACTGATTTTGCTCGTTATAGGCTAAGAACACAAAGCGTGTTTCAGAAGTCATACACCTCTCTACAAACTTGTAAAGATTATCTGATATGGGGGGATAATATGTCCAGACCATTTTACGTTATTCTCATCACAACGAAGGCGATAAAAATCATTAAAGTTTCTTGTCTGAACTGGAACAAAAAATAAATTATTCATATTGTCTTTTCTCTTATTTTACTTAATTCAAGTGGGCTGCAAGGGACTCGCACCCTTTGGTTATCGGACTATCCATTCATATCATTTTCATCATATCTAATCCCGATTTGGCCGCGAACAGCCCAGCCGATGAACCAACCCACCTTTCCAAATCGCAGAAACTGAATTTTTCCATATTATTTGAATTTTTAAGAAAGTTATAAATTGCAATTATGCCAAGCATAAATTGCGTAAAAGTACAAGCTGTAAAACCAAACAACAGGACAGATATTGAATCAATGACAATCAAGATCTTATTAAAAATTATCCAAACGAACAGAACTTGGAATATTCACTACTCTATCTGCAAACCAGATAGTATTCTCCAAGCCATCGTTCTCACAATTCTCAAACATTGGTAAGCGATTCATCAACTCCCAGATTGGGCGAGTCATTACGCCATTGTCATTGGTCTGGGTAAGGAAATCAATCTGGGCCTCCTTATCCTTCAAGATAACAGCATTGAGCCAATAGTTGGAAACTGTATTTGGAGAATCTACAAAGAACTCAATATCTGGTACATTCTTGAAGTACTCCTCATATTCAGCAGCAACCTTACGCTTACTTGCTACATACTTGTCAATGTTCTCCAACTGAGCACATCCCATAGCTGCATTGATATTTGGCATACGATAGTTGTAACCTACATGGTCGTGACGGAACTCCCAACGATGTGGAATCTTCGCCTGTGTAGTGATATGCTTTGCGTATGCTCCCAACTCCTCATCATTGAAGAGCATCATACCGCCACCACCAGTAGTAATGGTCTTGTTACCGTTGAAGCTAATCGCACCAATCTTACCAAATGTACCTGTATGCTGTCCCTTGAAAGTAGAACCAATACTCTCTGCAGCATCCTCTACAAGTTCGATATGCCACTCTTTACAGATAGCAGCAATCTCATCAATGCGGACAGGATGACCGAATGAGTGCATAGGAACACAAGCCTTCACTCGACGACCGGTATTCTTGTTATAGCAAGCCAAGTCGTCCTCTTCAAAAGCAAAATCCTTGCTTTCTGGAAGTTCTCCCTTGCGAGTGTTCTTGCGAACCTCTGCATTCTTCTCAAGCCATGCCTTCAAAGAATCTGGAGAAAGACCCATTGTTGAACGGTCAACATCGATGAATACCGCATGAGCTCCAATATAGCTCAATGCATTACAGGTTGCAATGAAAGTAAGAGCCTGAGTCAATACTTCATCATCTTGCTTTACACCTACGAGTAACAAGCTCATGTGAAGGGCATTGGTACCACTTACACATACCACAGCCTTCTTGGCACCTGTGTATTTTGCCATATCCTCCTCAAAGCGATCCACAAACTTACCTACGGATGAAACGAAGGTTGTATCGATACACTCGTTGAGGTATTTCTTTTCATTACCTGCAAAAACAGGGACTGCCAATGGAGTAAACTCCTGATTGCCATAAACGGACTTGATAAAGTCTATCGTTTTCTTAAAATCTGCCATTTTATTGAAAATTACATTTTTTGATCCAAGTTCTTACCTTTTTCCTCATGCTCGAAGTTAGGTATAAACTTCTTGATTGATGTCACGATTTCAGCCTTGGTGAAGTCTGGCTCTGCAAAGATACCCTCCAATTCATCAAAGAACTGATTAATCTCTGGCATCGGGCGACGGGTTGTCTCCTCAACTACACCGAGTGCTGAGAATCGAGTCATGTTGATTCTCTCACCAGGAACATAGAATTCCTCGTAAGCTTTCTCGCCAGTAGTATCACTCTTGAAGTAAACTACAGGATAGTTATCACTCTCGTAATCCATATCTGCAGCATACTTCTTTGCCTCTGGATCATTCTTGCACTCTACCTTCTTGAAACCCTCTGCCTTTACGAAGTCATCGCAGATAGATGAGAAGGTAAGCATCTGCTCTTCACCCAGTTTAGGAAAGAATACCTCACCGCCATTACCAAGGATACAAGCCAACATGCAAATCTGGCCAGACTCCTCAGGAGATACAAAATAGCGCTTTACATCAGATGGTGCAGCCAATGGCTGCTTCTTCTGCAAACGATGAATCCACCCATCTGGCAAAGAGCCATTAGAGAAAGCAACATTAGCAAAACGAGCTGTTGTTACTTTGAAGTGCTCATTATAAGCCATCACCAGGTCTTCCATAATACGCTTGCTGGCACCCATGATATTAACAGGATTAGCAGCCTTATCTGTAGATACGCAGAAGAAATGCTTTGGTGGGAATACGCAAAGCAAATCCATCAGTTTCTTTGCCTTGATGTCGTTGTTCTCGATGAGCGCCTGAACACTATACTTATCTTTCTCTGAACGTACATGCTTATGGGCAGAGAAATTGGCTACAATGTCAAAGCCTTTCTCCTCACGGAAAATACGTTCGAAGATTGGGTCTGCAAAGTTGAGGGTGTAGCAACGGAACTCATCAGGTACATAAAGTCCTTCTGTACTTCGTACATCACGAACCAATTCTGCCAATCCGTTCTCATTCAAGTCAACAACGACTACGCTCTGTGGTTCAAAGCGAAGTACAGCCTTGATGAATGAAGAACCGATGGAACCGGCTCCACCAATTACACAAACTTTCTTGCCTTTGATTTCAGCAGAAAGTTTCTCCTTGTTTGCCTCGATATCCTGAGCAAACATACTTTTTTCACGATGGGTCACATACTGACCTATGAATTTACTGAGATTAAACATGATTTATATGTTTATTGTTTTATTATCTATTTTAAATTAAATATTGTATGAGGGAACGGCCGACCGACAATTAGAAAGATATACCTTTCTAATCTAATCCATATTTTAAGTGTTTACATGATTAAAGTTTCCTTTATCAGCACTAATCTTTAGTCTCCGGATCTGGTATTTCTTTCAATCTCGCAATAACACGATGCAATTCATCAAGTCGTTTTATGTTCTCCGAATGGTAAATCATTGTAAACGACTTCAACAAATACATCTTACTTGTTATTGGCATTTCTATTACTTCCGGTTCCTTTATCACTGCAAGAAGCTCGTTCACCCACAAATTACAATTGTCATAGTTTTCCGACTGCGCCGAATTGATTATAGCACCCAACGTCAAATGAATGTAATAAAAGAGCAAAGGTATAGAGGTATTTATGCCCATCAAATAAGAATAAACATCAGAAATATGCTTCTCCAATAGTGAAACATTTGCAATCTGGTTTTTGAAAGTCATCCGTAAATCACTTCCTACAGCTTTGACAGATTGCTTTTGCTCATCGAAATATGTCTTTAGATTTTGCCTTTCCTGTCTGAAATCAAATATAGTATATATATTCCAGCCCAACAGAACTGTCACAAGGAAGCTAAGACTCCCTGTAATAAATCCAAGATAATCAAACGACATCTCGGTTCTTGGCAATGATGTTGATATTGCTATCACACTCAAAATTATTGCTAAAATACTAACCAACAAAGTCAATCTGTTTGCTTTCATAATCTGAAATTTTATTGTTGATATTTGATTCTAATCTTCAAAATAATACCATTAATTTTCTTTCCTATAACTTCTTTCTTTGATTTTTGCGACCTCACATATGAATGGATTAACATTACTATAATTTCCTTTTTTGTCTTCATTCACATTCATAATCAGGCATATAGAACAAAACTGTTTATGTAAACAAGAATTACATTTAGGAAAATCTTTATATTGTAGATTTCTCAATCCCAATACAATAGGATTCTCATCCCATATTTCTTTCAAACTTTGTTTTTCTATATTTCCTAACTTGAGATTCTGCCATCCTTCACAAGGATAAACATCACCATTGTTCGAGACACACAAAGAACTCTTACATACAGGACATATTGGAGTTGAAGAATCTGTTTGCTTATTTTTTATAGACTCTAATTCTGAATTATTCAAAACCTTTGTTTTTTCTATATTTTCAATCTCTTCAGCAGATAATCTACACGATAAATTACTAGAAGTTAAATCATAACTACCATAAAGTGAGTAATCATAATCAGCCTCGATATTCAATGATTTAGCAAATTCCAATACACCCTTATAATCACTTTTGTTCTGCTTCATAACCGGACAATTTATTTGAATAGGTATATTCCTTGCATGAAGCTGTTCGATTGAATGAAGTGTTTGTTTAAAGCTACCTTTCTTACGGGTTATAGAGTCATGAACACTCTCATCCATAGAATATAACGATGTTTGAATGCTTATCAAAGGATTTGATGCTATTAGATCTATCAATTCTTCTGATAACAATGTTAAATTTGAGAGCAAATTAACAGAGAAGTTATATCTACTGCACTCTAATAAAAAGCGTTTCAAATTCGGGTTTAATAATGGCTCACCACCACTAATCGTTATATTAAGAACATTCATACTACGACATTGAGAGAGAATTCTATCAAATATTTTCTCTGACATTATAGTACATTTATTCTTTTCTGGTATATAGCAATGAACACATCTTTCATTACAGCGACTCGAAATATCAACATGAACACGAGACAAGCTATATTTTGTTCCAAATGTCTCTTCGTATATTGTTTGACTAGTTTGTAACTGAGGAATATTCAACTCAAAAGCTTGTCTATTATTATATGAAAAATAATGCGATACGAAATCAGCAAAATCATGTTCAGCTCCCATAAAGATAAATCCTTTCGAATACAATTCTTTGTAAAACTCCAAGGCATCTCTACTTATCACAGCAACAGGAACAGCTGAATACAACTTGCTTAAACGAAGAATAACATCATCTAGCTTTTCTGGAATATCCTTAAGGTTAGCATAGAAAACCTTACCTGTATTAGACAATATTAATTCTCCTACTTTCTTGCAACTATGTGAAGCGGTATCGTATCCAAAATTACGATTATCTGTAAGATAACCATAAGAAGAATAAGAGCGAAATAATATATATGGCAATTTTTGAACTATCATAGCAATCAAATTGTGAGCGATAGTATAATAACTATCGCTCAGTTTTAACACAAAGCAATCAATTAATGCGTGCCGGAAGGTTTTCTTGTACAAGAAGGTCTTCCACATGGCTTTCTCTGACAATCAGCCATCATAATTGCACTCTGCGCTAGGAATGAAGGTTTTTCGTATTCCATATATAATTGATGTTTGTGGCCGCTCTATATCCACTATCCCTCGCTGAGTAGCCGTTGAGTACGAAGAGTGGTATTTTTGTCTAAGAAATAATAACAATACAGATATTGCGTCAATGATATTATTACTCAATAGTAGAGCTTGTAATTCTATAACAATAAACAATACATGTATCATCCGTTCCACCACCAGTATCTCCTTGCATACCTAAGTTAAGGAAATATTCCTCAACTTCTTGGGCTATAGACTTACAGTCTGCTGTTCTATAAATCCAATAATCCTTTTGCTCAGAAACATTATGTTCACCAAACAAACGACGATTAATGTCATTTGTTATTCCCACATAATAATTTGAATAAACCGAAAATACTGTAAAGCCAAAATAAGACCTAATGTCTGCAATAATTCCTTCTTTTTTCATTTTTAATCCTTTCTTTAATTATTAATACTAATGCAAAAGTAGGACTTAACATTGCAGAGTTGCTTCATTGTTACAACAACTTATTGACCAACATTGAATTTTATGATATTTTTAGCTCGGCATACAAGACTTTCCTTCAAATCTTGGGGTTCAAGTATCTCACAATTATCAGCATAAGACATCATTATCGTCTCGAACTCATAATTCGGAATCAAGTCCAGAGAGAAGATAGTATAATCTTCATGGCGTTCAACTATTCGCTGAGAATGATGAATAGGCTTGGTCTCTATATAAGAAGAGGTGGGTGGATACGCCTTGAAGACAATATGGCTGCAAGATTCATTGAACTTTAGTGATACTCCAACAATGTACTTGAAACAAGCGTCTATATCTCCTTCATACGGTTCATAAGATTCTTTCTCCAATACCTTGTAATCATCAATTCTGTCCAATGGTATAACAACCAGCGGTAACTTTTCAGACTTGGCAGGTTCCTTGCCCACCAAGAACCACCTATTATTATATTGGCGCAATTGATAAGGATGTACCAGACGTTCCCAAGCTTCACCAGTAAACTTATGATATTGAAGCGATACCACCTGATGACTCGCTATTGCTTCATACAATCGGGAAAAATAATTCAGTCCACGCAAATCTTCGTTCTGCGAGAAGCTAACGTATGATTGTTGACCATTATCTAAATTGAAAGTTGATTTCATCTGAGCAATAGTGGCTTCCAACCATTCGTGATTTGGCAAACCTTTGAATCGAGATAACATACTAATGGTATCAGAAAGTAATTCTGCCTCCTGCTGACTCATAGGAAGATTCTTAATGGAAAAGTTTGGATCAGAATAACGATAATAAACTTTATGACCTTCACGCTTTGTTACCAAAGGGATAGCCCCGCCTGCCTTTCGTTGCATAAAGCTAATATCTGCACGAACTTGTCGCTCTGTAACGGAAGAACCATCATAATAAAAAAGCTCTTCATTACAGGCTTTTACCAGGTCATCGATAAAATATTTCTTTCTCCTATCACGAAAGCATCGGTCCAAAACCATATATCTGATATTGGCATTCTTTCCCTGAGCCATAAGCTAATTCTATTTAATTTTTGTGATTAATCTTTGTAAAATTCACAGGTGGAAGTATAACACTTCCCAATCCAGCCTTTAATGCGATATTGGCAATATGCTCACGAACAAAAGGAAAAATGATGGCAGCACCATTAATTCTACCAAACTGTTCATTGTCTGATATTTGAGAATTACCAGTTCTCTTAAAAACTCCAACAAAAGATACCACTATCTTGTATTGCTCTTCATCTTTAAGCTTATTCGTTACAGTGGTAGTAAGCTTAACGTTTACAGTATTATCCCTTGAACCAACACCTGTTTCAAAAGATACTTCCTGCTCCGATTCACTAAAGTTTATTTTTCCTTTGCGGGTAAAACTAGATTCTGTGAGCAGAATACTCTCTACATTAAATCCAGATTGCTTGTCCTTAATATTGTCCATCATATTTAAGCTGCTTGTAATAAACTGTCATCAAATGACATTACGATTTCCTTATTATTTAACACGATTTTATCCTTATACTCGTTACTGGTATAATCCAAGTCAAGTGATTCTATTTCAACTGCAGTATAAGTATCATAGAATTCCGGTGACATCGTATTAAAATCAACAGAATTCTCCTTATAAGTATCTACGTCCTCAGAAGATTCATTTATGGTGATGTGATCATCCAACCTCAAACCACCTTGGGCATAGTCTGAACCTTGAATACTCCAATCAATATGCTCTATTCCAACATAAGCATCTTCTGAGATAAAAGAAATATCCTCATAAGGGATTGCGTCGTAAGCACGTTCAAAGAAATCACATTCCCATATAGCAAACTCATCACTATCAAACACTACCTGTGGTAATACTTCAATCGTATGTAAGTTTGCCAATTGGTCGTACTCATAATTGACTTTTACATTCTTGAAAGTTTTGACAAATTCCGTCAATTGTTCTTTCAAATAATCAAACGCTACCATATCTAAAATGTTTTAATATATTTCTAACATCCTGCGCTAACTTAATTGCTTGATTACTTTGTGTAGAAGTAATATCAACTTCTTCATAATCAGCTTTAGTTCTCAACTTTTTCAACTGACCTATTTTGTTAGCAAATTCCACGACTTTTTTCTTATCCATGATAGAAGTACAAGCCTGTGTCATTCGCTTACGAACATACCCAATCATAATTTCATGAGAGCCATGAAGCGTTGAATCAACATCATTCTTCATTTCATTCTCATTATTGATGCCAAACTTCTTATAACAAAGATGCTTCATGAGAAGAAGGCAACTATAATAAGCACTATGAGGAACTACTAAAAAATAGCATTTATTAGTATCGTTGTTAATATCCTCAGCAGCACTCATAAACAAGTCTGACTTATTTGTATATATGCTCATCATAAGCTAAATATTATACTTGTCCGAGATTTGGTGGCAAAGTTATCATTTAACATTGCAAACATACTTCATTCTTTAAAAAAATATATATGTTGAAAGCACCCTCAATACAAGCTAAAGATACTTTTGCTCTTGTATCACCAGTTTATTCAATACCGGTAAGAGCTTTTCTATCTTGCGGCACTTCACCTTATTATAATAGAAGTCTATATCATCGAGGAGGTCGTAAGCCTGGTCTTCGGGCATATCACCACCATAACCGCCAGCGACGATTGTTATGGCGGCTAGCTTGCGAGCATCTAAGTGGATATGGAAATCGTACGTGCTCCGAAGCAACATAGGAAGGAAATTGTACATGATGTTGCAATAGTGAAGCAGGTCTTTGAAGTCTTCTGATTCTGTCAAGTAAGCTTCGAGCATCTCTTCCTGATATTGGCGAAGAAGCAGGAAGTACTTTTCCTTGCCCACCTTACCTTTTATGTTTTGGGTCATCACCCAGAACAGGGCATGGGATAGGACGATTTTATCTTCTGAAGGGTGGTAATAGAAGAGGTCGTCTTCTGGGCTATTACTCTTAGCCCATTGTTCTTCTAACTTACCTAACATTTCCTTTCGAAAGGAATTTCTTTCTTCTTTATTCATTGGTATATTACTATTTTATTTTGTTTCTTCACCCCATACTGCAACCAAACGGTCTTTCCAGAGTTTCAGGGGACAGTGGGAATTGAGTTCTACATATAATTTATGTATATCACCAATACTGCGTCCCCACTATATTACAAGTAGTTACACGTATCTGTTTTTGAAAAAAGTTATTAAAGAAAACTTTAAGTACCTCCCCACGCCTTCGGCGCAGGGAGGTGAGCGGTACGTTACTTACTCTTCTTCACCTTCTTCGAAGGCTTGACGGTTCCTATCTCGCCCTTTTCCTGCATGTGCTTGAGGAGACCTTCAAAGTCGCCATTCTCGAAAAAGACTTGCTCATCTTCGGGAACACCGGTTACTTTAAGTGGTACAAAACCTAGGGTTTCATCATGCACCTGCACATTGCCTTCAACAATGGCTTTGGCTAATGACATACCCAGCTCCTCTCCTAAAGGTAGGAAAGTGCCTCGCTCCACAGGTGACTCATGGTCTTCAATAGGATCGCATGGAGCAAAACCGATTCGCTCGTCTGGACTCATAATGTAACACTCTACATGGTTGCCGTCCCATATTGGGGTATCGAGGTTCCAAGAGAAGTTGTAGGTTACTCCTTCTGGAGTACGGACTTTCTTTTCTTTGGTGAAACCTGAATAGAGACGAACTCGGTTTCCCTTGCGAAGATTCGTATCGGGAAACTCATAGAGGCGGGCCTGACTATAAATAGGGAAGCCTTCCGCATTGTAGAGATAACGTACGAGCATGAGTCCTTCGAGGTCGCAACGTGCCGCTGCTTCCAATTCGACGTACTCATCCTGTTGGCCTCTGTTGTAAAGACCAGTGATTCTTAAATTAATCATAACTTGATTGAGTATTATAAAATGTAGAAGCAGTACGATTGTTTGGATTGTTAAGCGACAATCGTAAAACGCTTATTTTTCTTTGCTTAAGATGGGCGGGTAACCCGCCGTAGTATTGTTCCTCATTGCAGTATCGCTCTGCACTTGTCGCCACTCGAATGGGGAGTTTATTCTAATGTCCCACAGATCTCACAGATTTACACAGATTTCTTCGTTGCAAGCAACGGTAGTCACTATGCCTCACAGCAATAGATATTTCTCTGCACGCGAATTACGTATTTTTTTTCGGAACACGAATTGCACGAATTACACGAATAAGTTGCTTAGTCTCGAAAGATTCGTGTTCAACACTCAATATTATTCTTTTAAGTCGCACACGGATCTCACGGATCTCACGGATTTTTTTCGTTGCAAGCAACGATTCGTATATCACCAAGACTGCGTCTCTACTATATTACTGCATATGGTGCACAACTATTAATCTTGACTAAATCTAATTTTTTCATTCTTACAACACACAAAATGATTCTGCTTCCTTACCGGTTCTGCGGCGATAGTCATCACGCATACGCTTTTCCATTTGTGCTATGTATTCTGCCTTCCGCTCCCTAGAAGCCTTGAAGCGACGCATAAAATCTGCTTTTTTTCTTCTATGTTCATAACGTAAGCTTCTTATTAATTATTGTATTGCTTCGACTCCCCTGTCCCCCTCTTGCGAAGAGGGGGTCCTTACCCAATACCCAAGCCCTAAATCCCTACCATAGGGATTAGGGATGTAACCGCCCTCCGGTGCTCAGAACCGCTACGCTCTAAGGTTGGCGGACCATCAAAGGTCTTCGCCATGTTGTGCGGGATGGGACCGCCGGGATGCTATTGGGGCATCAAAGGTCTCGCCAGGTTGTGCGGGATGGGACCGCCGGGGTATAACTTGCTTTAAACTTGCTATTATGCTCATATTACTCAGACAGATACCTAACTATCCAAGGTTTCAACTCAGGAATGTCTACTTCTATCGTATCCCATAGACTTTCGGGGTCTATGGTATAATAGCCATGCACAAGGACATGGCGCATACGCTCAATCTGACGCCAATTCACGCCAGAATGAGAATCACGAAATTCTGTTGAAAGCATATAGACAGCCTCACCTATAACTTCTACCAATTTGGTAAAGCCATAAAAGATGAGCTTATTCTTCTTGATATCTTCAAAAGTATATTGAGCATGAAACTCCTCTATGCTTTCTATCGCTTCAAGAATATGCTCTAACCTTCCCCTATCTCTAACTTTTTCTCTCATAAATCAAGAATTTATCTTGGTTGGCTGTTTCTTGAGCAAAAGGGAGGAGTCGATTAGCCTCTACTATATCCACCTTGCGATGAAGCAAGTCTTCCAAATTCAACATAATACCTGCTATTTTCATCAGAGAAATTCGATTATGCTGACGATCATACTCTACAAGAATGTCTATGTCACTATCAGTAGTTTCTTCTCCTCGTGAGCATGAACCAAAGAGCCAAGCCTTTGTTATTGGCTGGCTACCAAAGAAATCTTGTATCTTTGGAATCATATTTTGTACATTTTTACTAATCATAACAGCGTAATTTTATTGGTTTTAATGAAGTTTATACCCCATTTCTCTGTTTATTGTGCAAATATAGGCTTTTTCTGTGAAACTACCAAATTTTTGGGGGAGTTTTTGCTTCATATCCTAATGTCTCACACATCATCCAAATTAACATCCGCCAAGTCTGCTCCAATAATCGTCACTCGATTGTTGTATTTACGTATCTCATGCCCATCCTTTATTTGCTTGGTGTAGCGATTGGCATCCAACTGGAGGCAACGACACACATTGCGACTTGCAGTTTCCATGTTCTTGTCGATAATGATGATTTGTGCATCGTGGTTCTCTCGCAACATATCACAGAAATAGTTGTCGGCTGAAGAGAATGAATAGCCAAGAATGATGATCTTACTTGCACGCAGCACCATCTGAGAAGCATGATACCATGTATCAATGTAATGCTTGGATATGACAGGGCGCAACTTTAATGGTGGCAAGAATGATGGGATGGGTATAGACTTGTGGTCTGGATCAAAACTTATCTCGGCTGCAAGTTGATTCTTGAAAAAATCTTCTAAATCAATGGTCGTTAAATCATCATGCAGAAAATCGTTCTTGTTCTCTACATCTACATACTCTTTGAGTGAGCCATGGAAATAGAGAGCAGTCGGAGAAGTTTGGGAAGCATACGATGTATAGTTGAACGTGATGACTTGGCAGTCTTTTCCGTCCAATTGGTCGTAAATAGTGTGGTTGTCTTTGATCTCTACAGCCACATTCTCTTGCGCCTTTCGCTGCTCCTCGCTTACCAAGTATGCCCATAGAATCCAGGATATGTATAGATAGTCGCGGATATAACTGTTTTGCCCCGTATAAAATCCATAGAAATACCCTGCGAGCAATTGCTCTATATCGAGCATATTCTTATAGATATGGCGCAAGATGGGATTGTTCGACTCATGGATGCTCTTCTGAAGTATCTCCACGATGATGTTCTTGAATGTGTCGGTATAGTTGAGATGGCTTAAATCTATGATGCTGTCATCTTTTACAACCGTATCAAACACCTCTTCTATCAAGTTCATCGTCTCAGCATCAATCTCTGCTCCTTTCTTGAAGTCCAACACCTTTTTGAAAAGGCGAACGATAAGCATACCCAACTTGCGTTGTGACTCATCAAGGCTTGCGTTGTTGGCAAGTTCGTCGTTGATATTATGGCAAATGGAAACAATCTCCCTGTCCAAGTCCTTTGCCAAACGGTCGATGGCTGTACTCACAAACTTGTCGAAATGGAAATGTACTCTGCCTATTGCCTTGCGCAAAATGGCATCGAGCGTCTTGCCTTCGTCGGTTTCCAAGAAATCGACAATGCGAGGTATAAGGTCGGCTGATGTCGGCAAGCCTATTGTGGCATCCACTCCAGCACCGAGTACCACCAGACTAAGTGGCTTATCCTTGCTTCCCAATATTTTGCGAGCGAATTCCTCACCATAGAAATATTGGTTCTGAGTCATTGCATTGGGAGCAATTTGATTGGCTCCGTTGTTGATATCAAATGATGTATCTGCCATTTTGAAAATTTTAATGTTAGAAAGAGGCTTAGGATACTTTCCAAAGTATCTTAGGATACTTGGCGAAGTATCTTAGGATACTTGCCCATGTATCTTAAGATACTTTTTTGGGGGTGTTTTAGCGACCTGCTTGACGGATAGTCTTTTTGCGGACCGTCCAGGCAGTATTGATTGCCACCCGGATGTTGTCGATGGTCTGCCCTTTCTCCCATTTCGGAACGAAGGGAAGGAGAAGGGAAATGAAACTCTGCTTCACTATCAGCTCATCGGTGAGGGATGGCTCTTGCTGTCGCATGGTTGCCACCACCTCGCCCAAGTCTCTCGCTGTCTTGCAGGAGCGAAGGAGGGTGATGTAGCCTCGCAAGGATTCCACCTTATTTATATATATAGACAAAGCCTGTTCTTCCTCGGTGAGAGGTTGAGGTGCTTCGCCATCCTTGGCAAGCGTCTTCTCTGCGAACTGGTCGCCATAGAAGTTTTGCTCTGCCTTTGTAGCGTTGGGGAGGATTTGGTTATTGCCTCCGTATATATTGAAAGTTACATCTGACATCGTATAAAGGTAAAAAAGTAAAAGGGTAAAAAAGTAAAAAATGACTTGCTGGCTATGATTTCTTATTGATTTTCTTAACCTTATTCAATAGATATTCAACGTTTTTCAATGCCTTTCAACGGAATTGTTTTCGGACCGCGGATGTTGTATCTTTGCAACAGCTTAAACGAAGAACGAAGAGTGATGAGTGAAGAATTCAATACCCGGGGTGCTCGACATTCGAAGTTCGGAGTAGCTGACAATTTTAGTATTAACAATTTAAAAGAAAGGAATCGATTATGATTGAGTATTCTATTTACATGATGGGTAATCCTATCAAACCAGAGGAGCCTCAAAAGGCTTATGCCAAGAACCAAGTTCGTGAAATCTGGGACTTGAACAAGTTTTGCAAGCACATTGCATCACACAACGCTGGCTACAGCCGCGGTATGGTGAAAGCCATCCTGTCGGACATGTGCGACTGCATTGTAGAGCAACTGCTCAACGGTAACAAGATTAAGCTCGGTGAGTTTGGTGTCTTTAGCATCTCCATCAACTGTGAGGGTGCGGAGTCGCTGGAGAAGTTTACCGAGGAAAACATCAAGTCGGTGAACATCAAGTTTAACCCTGGTGTGGACTTTGAGAACCTTGTTGATAAAGCTGAGTTCAAGCTCGTGGCAAGCCGTGCTGGTCAAGCTGCCTTGCTCAAGGCTGAAAAGGCGAACGAGACTACCGTTGACCTGGAGGCTGCGAAGAAGAAGCCTACCAAGGACGACAAGAGTGACAACAAGCCATCGGGTGATGGTGGTGATACACCAAACCCTGGCGGTGGAAGCAGTACCGACTCTGGCACAGACGGTGGCGGTGATGGCCTGGAGTAGGATTCTCCCTGTGACTGCATCCTGCATAGTGCAGGGTGTGGTCACCCCTTCAAACTTATGTTTCACTTTTAAACACATTTCTGATTATGAAGAATTTTAATGATGGTTCCAAGAAAATTTCTTGGGTTTCAATTTTGAATGCTGCTGTTCAAGCTTTGATTGCAGCTCTTACTGCACTGGGAGTAAGCTCGTGCGCAAATGCCTTATAGCAATGTTGAATGTTAAGTGTTGAATGTTAAATTATGAATTATGAGACAAAGTCAATATATGTCGGCTAACGACATTAAATATCTGGTTTTGCATTGCTCGGCTAGCCGATGCAATGAGGACTATAGTGTAGAACAGCTGCGACGCGACCATAAGGCGCGTGGGTTTTATGACATCGGCTACCACTTCTACATCCGTAAGGATGGTACGATGACGCAGCACCGGATGCTGTTGGAGGTTGGTGCTCATGCCAGACCTTATAATAGATGCTCTATCGGCATCTGCTATGAGGGAGGGCTCGATGAGCAAGGCAAGCCTTGCAACACCATGACAACTGAGCAGGAAACGAGACTCATTGACCTTTTCAGGAATCTGAAGATTCTCTTTCCGAAAGCGAAGATTGTGGGGCATCGGGATTTGCCGGGGACTACTCCAAAGGAGTGTCCGTGTCTGGATGCGGGCAGCTGGGCTGCTCATCATCATCTCGATTAATACTCTGTTACTGGCGAGGTACTTTTCCTCGTCAGTACCACTTGCTTAAGATCTAACATTTCCATATACTCTATTCGATTTTTTGCAAGTATGCTTTAGGAATATATCCTGTCGTAACAGCACACAACCCCTTGATACTCACATAAAGTTTATGATCTTTTTTGATACGGACGACATAGCCTTCCGCTCCTTTCAAAGGACCTTCAATGACTCGGAACTTGTCGCCTTTGGTAAACTTGGGATTATACTCATCGTAAAAATCCAGTCCTTCAACACCAGAAGTTGCTACAATATTGAAGATTTTCACTTCACGTTCTGAAATTTTAGAAGGTTCTTTCAAGTTCTCAGAATTTTTGCCACGATAGAGCATCACTTTATTGAGAAATTTGCGTTCAATCTCTTCGGCTTCTGTTCTCGTAGTACGGAAAAGAATGAGAGATGGCATAATAGGAACTTCCTTCACCAGACTCTTTTTCTTATTCTTGTCCCAATATTCCTGTTTCACATCATAAATATGCTCTATCCCTTTGGCAACGAAATATGCCTTGATAGGCTTTCCTTTCCCAAAAAATATCTTGAATGCGTACCAACTCTCCTCGTTGTCTGGTTGTATCATTGTTTATTTTTTTCTATTTTGATCAGGGTGTACTTCTCATTCCCCCGTGTCGTGAAATCATGTTTCAAAACACTTGGCAAGAAAGGGTTGGTTAGTCTATTTCCAATAACGGAAACCTCTAATCACAGACGTACTCCTGATCCAAGAGCATGATAGTCTGCAACCCTTGGAATGATTAGCTGTCCGATTCCTTTGTCCTCAAAATCCTTCCCTCAATCACTCCCGTTCTTCTGAATCTCTATATAAGAGACATAGAAAACCGAAAAACATTCTTTCAATCAACGACTTAGGAAATTATGTACGAAAAGAAGCGTAAAAAAATGTTGATTTTCGTAGAACGATATTAATTTTTTAACACCCATAATTTGCTTGTTTCCAATAATTTTCGTAATTTTGCAGTAAGATTCTGTGTCTCTTATATAAAGATTCAGAAAAATTGGTTCATTTTGGTTCATTTTACATAATCCCTCTTTTTATTCTTTTTTGTGGCTTATAGGGCTGCCAGTATCTTGGCGTTGGCATCATCTACTTCTGAGCTTTTGATGGAACGGAGATAGATTTGTGTGGTGGTTTCGGAATGATGTCCCAATGCCTCGCTGATGACAGAGATAGAGATATGATTATCTCTTGCCGTCGTTGCCCAGGAATGGCGGGCAACATAGAGGGTGAGCTTGCCCTTGATGCCTATCGTAGCTCCAAGCTTTCTGAGGTGGTAGGAGATACGCGCTTCCGCATTGTGATATAGGCGTGCCTCATCCTGCTTTTTGTCAATAGTTTTATCCTGTCTTTTGTTTCCATCATCAACAAGGAAAGGAAAGAGATAAGATGAGGAGGCGGTCTGCGCCTGATACTTTTCCAACAACTCCTGCATCTCCTTCTCCCATCGGATGGTGAGACGCTGTCCTGTCTTTCTTCTTGTATAATGAAGATAACCGTCCTTGAGGTCAGATTTGCGGAGATGAGCCAGGTCGATGAAAGAGATACCACGCAGATAGAAACTCATCAGGAATGTATCTCTTGCCATCTCTTCCTTGGGATTGAGATCCTTGACAGATTGCAGACTCTTGATCTGGCTGACATTCTCTGTAGATATGGCTCTCTTGCGGGTTGGGGCAATACCGGTATAGACATCCGAGAAGGGATGCTGCTGTGGCGTCAGTCCCTTTGCCACAGCTTTGTTGTAGGTGGCACGGAGGATGCGGAGATAGAAGGAGCTGGTGTTTTTGCATACCTCCGCCGTATGATGCAGGTACGCCTCATACGAGCGCATCACTTCTGCATCTATCTCTTTTAGGGCAATATCCTTGTTGTCACGGTATCGCTTAAAGCTGTTGAGGGTTGCCTTGTAATGCAGCGAGGTGCGGTATTGCCCGTTCTTCAGCAACAGGGCGATGAGGAGGTTCATGAACTGGAATAAAGACTCTGATGTTTTCTTGTTTCTTGACATAACGATTGTGAATTTATGAAGTTTATTAATATATGATAGGGGCACCTCTGTCTCTATTCAAGAAACAAATATCAAGCAAATAAAATGGTTAAACTTTGTTGCTTTTCTATTCTATTGTGGCAGTTGACCCAATTTCATTGTGGCAGTTGACCCAAATTCGTTGTGGCAGTTGACCCAAATTCATTGTGGCAGTTGGCGAATTTTCATTGTGGCAGTTGGCGAATATTTCCTATAATTGCCAGTATTTGCACAATACAACGATTAATGGCGCAAAATTACAAAATCGCCTCTATCGTATAATGGTAATCATTAGTACAAAAAAAACTCCGAAGAACCAAGATTGATTCTTCGGAGTTTTTTGTACACCCTTAGGGATTCGAACCCTAGACCCACTGATTAAGAGTCAGTTGCTCTACCAACTGAGCTAAGGGTGCCTCTGCAAAAAGCTTTGTTTTCAAAAGCGAGTGCAAAGGTAATACATTTTTCTGAAACCACCAAATTTTTATGGATATTTTTTGAAAAAATCTTTCATTTTATCCATCATGGTTGGTTGTTGAAAGCATTATTCCTTCAGCCAACCACCTATCAGACTGATGATTTTCTGTCTTGTAGGCTCTGGAAACGACAAGATGCGAGTTTTGTGCGAACCGCCATGACACATATAAACATGCAGGTTCTGGTTTACATGATGCAGATAAGGAAATCAGAATACAAATCCTGCATTGATATAGAATCCTACATTCTTACCCAAGCTAGAATAATTAGCCTGAATGCTTACCGGACCCAATACGAAATCATAGGATGCTCTCAAGGCTCCTCCCCACAAATCATCACCGATGAGAATATGGGAAAACTTGCGGGCTTCCTTGCCATACTCTCCCAGAGCGGTAAGATAGAACTTTCCTTTCACCCGATAGCGAAAACCGAGCTGACCTGTCACCACATTGCGCTCCAGCAGATGGACATGCTGCGCACTCTCCCATGCCACCTGCCAAGGCAGATAGTAACCGTCAGCTACTCCACCTGCATAATTCTGATAAATGGCAGGTACGGAACTGCCAAACAAGAAGCGGCTCTTGAGCTTAGGGAGCAGATAGAATCTGGAATTGAGACGTACGGCACATTCTCCTTGAAAAACAGCTTCACCGAAAGGATTACCATCAGCATAATGTATTCCGTCATCCGTATGCAGAATGCCCTGAACCTGAATGCGGCTGCCACGGGTCGGGAAATAGCGGCGGTCGTAAGTATCCATCACAACAGATGCAAAGTAGTTCAGAAAATGGTCTGACGAACGTGACTGGATGCTTCCGTCGCGTTCGAACATATCAGAATGATAATGATAATAATCAAACTGCACTCCCGATTTCAATCTGAAATTACCGATATCACGGGTATAGAATCCAGCAAAAGAATGCGAAAGAAACTCTAGGGCATCCAACTTATGCTTGTCCGCATAAAGGTCGAAATCATAATGAGCCATACGATAGGAAATGCCTATTTTCGCTCCGAAAAGGTTGCCATAGGCATATTTCATTTCCAGATATGGATTACGGGAAATGCGTCCTGTAAAGGCATAGTGATGACGGGTAGAAAACTGCTGGTTATTGGATATCTGAGCAATGACGCTCGCCAGATCCTGCGTATCAAAACGTGCACCTACACTGATTCTTCTCGATTCGTTGGGTTCCAGCATGAATACCAGGTCATAAGGTTCCTCGTTAGACTGTCTGTATTCTACACGCGAAAAGATATTCAGTCCCCTGAGCATGGCAAGTGTGCCATCTATCTCCTCAGGACTGACTTCCGAATTCTCCCTTAAAGCAATTTTCTTTCTAATCCACTTTTCCTCCTCTCCGCTGATGCCTTCTATCCGGATGCTTCCTATATGATAAGCTTCCGTCTGAGAAGGTTTCGGCTGTTTGAGGCGTTTATCCTGTAATGTATCATCAGAGGCTGCAGAGTCACAAGCATCAGCATAGATATACTTTCTCAGAGCCATCAGCTCATCCCATTTCTGACGGGCAGCCTGTTCTCCCCGCTGTATCATGGTATCAATGGCTTCAGATTGGAAACTGGCTGCCGAATAACCTTTCAGAGAAGGATTGATATAAAGATCGGCTTCAGCCATATTCTTCCGGTATTTGTTCTGCCCCATCATACTTATGAGCTGTTCTACAACAGAAGAAGCCGATTTCAGTTCTTCCTTCTTCTTCCAACCGGTACTCAAATCTACACAGATAATCACATCTGCTCCCATTTCCTTTGCCACATCAACCGGCAGATTGTTCAAGGCGCCGCCATCCACCAGCATCTTCCCTTTCCATTCTACCGGAGCAAACACGCCCGGTATCGACATGCTGGCACGCATCGCCAATGGCAACGAGCCCGATGAAAACACCACCTCCTTGCCTTCTACCAGATCTACCGCCACGCAACGGAAAGGGATGGGTAAATGAGAGAAATCATCCACCTGATGATACCCCACGGTAAGTTTAGAGAAAAGGTTAAAGATATTCTGCCCCTTCACATAACCGGTTGGCAACGAGACCTTCCTCTCTTTGGAAAGAGGAATATGAACGATATATTTCTCCCTTTCTTCTTTAGAAAGAAAAGTCTCCGATTCACGTTTCACCTGGTCGCTCAAAAGGAAAAGCCAGTTCTGGTTACGGTAGAGGCTATCGATATCCGCAGCATCGTAGCCGATGGCATAGAGTCCGCCCACGATGGCACCGATACTGGTTCCGGCAATATAATCTACAGGAATATCAGCCTCTTCCAGCACCTTGAGCACACCTACTTCAGCCGCACCCTTGGCACCACCTCCACCCAACACGAGCCCCACCTTCTTGCGTGGCTGCTGGGCTTGCAGAGGAGTATGTGCAAAGAAGCAGCAGAATAAAACCAAAAAACATAATATCTTATCTCGATGTACCATCATATTGCTCCTTTTTAAAATGAATAACTGACACGACAAATACTCTTCACTCTTCACCAACCCCTCCGGAATACCGATAAACAGGGCGGTTATCGGAGGTGAAGAGTTCTCAGAAGCTCTTCACCAACTCTTCACCACTCTTCACCTAAATACTTTTTCAAGAATCCGACAGATTTGTCAAATTCGCTATCAAACAAATCATCAGTCTTTATCTCCATTGCTCAATCTTCTGTTCTAATCTTGCAATCAAATCATCAACAGGATGACCATAGTTCGGATTATCCAAGTGCTTGTCTATTTCAGCGCAATGCTCCATCACCTGCTCCAGCGAGCGCCCCATAGGATAGGAATCGGTGTCGTAAGCCTCATCCCAAGATACCGATGAAGCTGATGCTGCCGAACGATAAGCAGGTGATGGTTCACAGACCTTATCCCCGGCTATCTTCGATTCCTCAATATGATATTTCTTTTCCTCCATATTTCTTTCGCTTTTAAATTCTACATTTCTTATTGGTGCAAAAGTACGAAGAAAGATTGGTATTCGCAAGAAAAATACTAGAAAATTGCGGAAAATGCTGAAATTTAATGGATTATACGGATCAACTTGGATAAAAAACGACCAAGTATTAATTTTTCTTCTTAAAATCTTTGGAGTATTAGCAAATATCTGTATCTTTGCACATGAAATATTTAAAATTAACAATTATGGCAACACAAATAAAGTTCATGAACGAGCGTTTGCAGCAAGAATTAGATAAACTTTGGGAATCTGGCGAACTGAGCAATGAAAAGTTGCAAGAAATGCAGTCAGAACACTTACGCACGGCTTATAAATAATGCTTAAGACTAGACTTTTTATTTATGCGGAATGCCCAACAAGTTGAGCATTCCGCAAAAAAACTACTTGTTAAAATACTTCTTGCCACCCTGCAGGATAACAATTCCCTTAGCATTTTTGCCAACTTTCATACCAGCCATATTGAAAGTCTTGGCTGACTTCACTACATTTGTGCGAGCTAACTCAGTAATACCGGTGCCTGTATTGTCAAGCAAGTAGATGACATATTGAGTTTCTCCATTACCTAAATATTCACTATTCTCGATATAAGTCTTGCCATTCATACGATAGATAGACAGATCCTTTCCATAATTACAATTTGGTATAGTGAACAATTCCTTTCCATCCTCATTCTTTACGGCTATATAAGACTCATAGTACTTGTCAGGCACATCCTGACATAAAACGAGTTTTCCATTTTCAATACCATTTATCATTAGACTATTAGCGCTAGCTTCTGGCTGAGATACTTGCCTATAACATTCTACAAGAAACTCATATTTATCATCATTGTTAAACACATTTTGAGTAAGGTATCCATATGAATCCTCATTGCAGTTCGCATCAAAATCATACACCTCAGTCTGCATGATTCTTTCTTGCTGTGTTACCTCACTACCTTCACGGCTATCATCTACCTTCCAAGCCAATTTAGACATATCAACTTCAACTAACCTAGTAAGACCATCTACATTATATAATTTATTGTCGGAAGGGTTATAATAAGAGTAGCGCTCACTTACGTAAATACTATCATTACTACCAAAAGTTTCTTGCCAATCATATTTATTATGATAAGCAAAATTGCCTTTATAATCAGTGAAGTAAACCTGTTCGCCATCGCCTATCAATTTGGTAACAGCAGCCTTAAATTCATCCATCGTTGTAATTGGAGTTTCAAATCCATCATAACCATATACTCCATCAACTTTGTCCCAATAAGCTTTCTCATAACCTTCCTTAACAATCTTCTTGGTTTTGAAATCAGCTAATGCTTTCATTGGTACCAAATTGCTTTTGAATACCCTAGGGTCATACTTAAAAGTTTTCTCCACGTTAAAAGAAGCATCATAAACAGTAAACTCAGGTGTTTGGTTGCTACTATTATTTTCAACTCCGATAGTTGAATAAGGAGTAATAACACCTGTAGTAGTAAGCCCTTTAGGGATGAAATCAAATCCATCGCCTTTCACCTTAGTTACTTCAGAAATCTGTGCACTAGCAGCCAAAGCCATGACTGCAAATGCAGAAGCAAGTAATGTTCTCTTCATAATTAATTACAACAACAAGTTTGGATGTCTAGCAAACTTGAATTAAAAAGTTTATAAGTTCTTTTTCCTGCAATAACAAAGCGTAGACATCTTCACTTGACATTTGCCTAGCGACACATTTGCTATGCAGTTGCTACATATTATTCTACCCTTGTGAGCATCACCCTTCATAATGATTTTGCAAAAATAGTCTTTTTGATAGTATTCTGAAAATAAAAGCTACAGCCAAACACCCTTATCCATAGCAACAAAGCCAACCCTGATGCACATCAAGACCAGCCTCATCCCCATTAGAACGCAGAAACGTGGACGATCCACTTATCCAACGTTCCAAGGTGTTTGGCCTAACCTATATGCAACAGATAAGTTTTACGTCCACGATATAGCGGACGCTTACTTATTTATTCTGTTGCACATGTTCTTCCGCGGCCAAACTTCAGGAACATTATTATCGAATAAACAGCAAACGCTATTATTTTAACCCACAAAAACAGACGTCATCACCCTAGGGCGAATCAATCCGAATGCAAAGTAAATGCAAACGAGCGCAATGAAAACTTGCTTTCAAATTGCCGAGTGCAGCTTTGCTTCTGCAAAGATACTGCAAAAATCAGAGATAACAAAAAGATTCGCCATTTTTTTTATATTATCCCCCATTTTTTCTTGCAAAATCAAAATATTCATCGTATCTTTGCAGAAAGATTTAGTTACAAAAAGAAGCGTTATGGACAAGCAGATCAATGAACTCCTAGAGGTTCTGAAAGAATACCAGGAGCTGGGAATATCTGAGCAGATAGACTATCAGAAGTTCTATCTCTACTCTATCATCACCCACTCCACCGCCATCGAAGGCTCCACCGTAACCGAGATAGAGAACCAGCTTCTCTTCGACGAAGGCATCACGGCTAAAGGCAAACCGATGGTGGAACAACTCATGAACCTCGACCTGAAGAGAGCTTACGAACAATCCATCAGATGGGCAAGAGAACATAAGCCATTCACCGTGGAAATGCTCAAGAACCTCTCCGCCCTGGTAATGAGAAATACGGGCAGCCACTACAGCACCTTGATGGGCGAATTCGACTCATCAAAGGGAGACCTGCGCCTTGTTGGCGTTACGGCAGGAGCAGGCGGGCGCTCCTATATGGACTACCGCAAAGTTCCGATGAAACTGGAAGAACTCTGCAACCACATCAACCAGCGGAGAGAAGCGCTCATCAAAAGTCCCAACGCCATAGATGCCTACCTGCTAAGTTTCGATGCCCACAACATTCTCGTTACTATTCACCCATGGGTGGATGGCAACGGCAGAATGTCGCGCCTCATCATGAATCACCTACAGTTTGAATTCGGACTGGTACCTGCTAAAATCATCAAAGAAGATAAAGCGCAGTATATCGAAGCCCTCAATGAATCGAGAGAAGAAGAGGCAATGGCACCCTTCCAGGAATTCATGCTGAAAGAGCACACGCAAAACCTGAGAAACGAGATTCTTGAATACAGGAAATCTATGGAAGAAGATATTGCGATAGCTGATATCAAAGTGCAGATGGAAGGAGAAAACAAGATGGAAAAGGAGAAGCAGGAGGTGGTCCAGAAAGGTGGTCCAGAAAACAAGGAAGTGGTCCAGAAAGGTGGTCCAGAAACGAGAAATGCCATTTTGCAACTTATCGCCAGCAATGGGAATATCACTTCCCGAGAGATTGCTAACACTTTGAACATCAATAGAAGTGCCATCCTTAAGCATCTCAAGAAGATGCAGGAAGATCATATCATCCGCAGAGAAGGCTCGCAGAAATCAGGCAAATGGGTTGTCATATCATAATCCTGACCGATAAATATTATGTGGAAGCAAACACGGAAATACTCTTCACTCTTCACCAAGCCCTCCGGAATACCGATAAACAGGGAGGTTGGCGAGGGTGAAGAGTGGTGAAGAGTGGGTGAAGAGTTGCTGATGACTCTTCACCTCCCGAAATGCCGATAAACACAGGGGATTTGGGAGGAAAGGTGAAGAGTGAAGAGATTTTTGCAGAATGCTAAACATAAATCATATTGATAGGATTGGGAAATCTGGTTTCCCCGTCTGAGATGACTGTCTCATAGGAACAGCCGACTGTTCCCTATTCCGCTAGTCGGCTGTTCGCCCCAAACAGCCTACTGGCCATACGCAAACAGCACACTTATCTTTCGGAGATAAATATCAGAACATCGGAGATTTATCTGCCAAAAACAGCCATATCAAAACAAAAACGAAATGAAACTTCCCTGAAATTTGGAGGGTTAAAAAAAATATATTACCTTTGCACCCGCAAAAAAGATAAGATTATGAACGGATTGTATACTATATTATTATTGGTGCTGAGCAACATCTTCATGACGCTAGCTTGGTACGGACACCTCAAGTTGCAACAAACGGGCGTGAGCAGCAACTGGCCTCTTATCGGTGTCATCGCCTTCAGTTGGGCTATCGCCTTCTTCGAATATTGCTGTCAGGTACCAGCCAACCGCATCGGTTTCGTGGATAATGGCGGACCGTTTAATCTGGTCCAACTCAAAGTGATACAGGAATGCGTATCGCTTATCGTCTTCGCCATCATCGCCAATATCCTCTTTCAGGGACAGGGATTGCACTGGAATCATTTCGCAGCCTTCTGCTGCCTGATTGCAGCCGTTTATTTCGTATTCATGAAATGAGGGTGTGGCTTAAGCCTAAATAATGGCAGCCGAGGACGGGCTGAAAGCCCAAAAGCTCTTAGCCCAGGGCAGCGCCCTGGGTATAATATAGCAATCAATGAGACGCCCTGTAAGGGCAAAAGCTTTGTATATTGTCCTGTATTTTAAAGCTTTTGCCCTTACAGGGCGACAAGTTTGTGTCCGTAATTACCCAGGGCGCTGCCCTGGGCTAGGGGCTTCTGCCCTTTCAGGGCGTATGGGGCGTGGCTTATGACACAACCCTCATCTTTTTAGTTTTATACCTGCCCTACACCAGGTTATAGATTTCGCTCGGCGTCTTGCGCTTCAATACTTCCAGCTGGAAATCCTTGCCGGCTATGATGCCTTTGCTGCGCAGGATCTGCTCCACGGTTTTGCGTGCCAGCTCAGGATGGTTGTTCTCCTCGCTGAGATGACAGAGCCAGACGTGATGAAGCTCCGGTGTAGCATAATTGGCAAGAGCCTCGCCACAATCGTCGTTGCTCAGATGACCGTTATCTCCCAGAATGCGCTCCTTCAGATACTGGGGATAATGACCCTGCTGGAGCATCTCTACACTATGGTTCGCCTCGAGCACAAGATAGTTGGCACGGCCGATAAAGTCGTGCATCTCTTCGGTAATATGGCCCACATCGGTGATGAGGCAGAAGTTCACACCTCCGCACTCCACGAAATAGCCAACATTGTCGGTACTGTCATGGGGTACGCCGAACGGAGTAATCTTAAACTCGCCCAGTGTGAAAGTTACGTTCTTCTCTATCACACGAGCATGGTTAGGCTCTATCTTCTTTCGAACACAATAGTTGCGCTCGATGCCTTGATGTACTTTACGGGTCGTATATACCGGTAGATGATAGTCAGTACTCAGACTCCCCACCGACTTTACATGGTCGGCGTGGTCATGGGTGATGAGGACGTGATGCACATCCTCGAAGCGAAGTCCATAGTTATGGAAATGCTTTTTCAATATTCTTATTCCTACTCCTACGTCTATCAGTATCGAATCCGTATCAGTGTAAAGATAATAGCAATTGCCACTACTTCCACTGCCAAAGGATATAAATTTCAGCATTTTAATTGTTATTTTCCATGCAAAGTTAGCAAAAAAGATTCTTATTACAAAGTTTTTTACTATCTTTGTGCCGAAATATCGCAAAAAAATAGAATTTTTAAGATTTGAGAATCATGATAAAGAAGTCGATGATAGGTTTATGCATAGCTGTGGCATGCATGACCGCAAGTATATTCAGCCTTTCGGGATGTGAACCTCACGAAGGCAGCGAGGACCAGCTGAAGGCTGATGTTGATTCGTTTGCCAACTATTATTTCAACTGGCATTTCCCGAAAGCCGTGAAGTATTGCACCCAGGAATCGGAGCGCTGGCTGCGCTATGCTGCAAGTAATGTGAACGAGACCGACGTGGAACTGCTGCGCCAGAAACCGGAGGATGCCAGCATCGAGATTACGGATATTGATTTCGGTGACGATGAAACAAGTGCCATCGTTACCCTTACGGTTCATAATTTTCTGCAGATGGACAGCATCGGGCAGGATCCGCAGCTCATAGAACAGGCCGATTTCCAACTGCCGATGTGTATGGAAAAGGGGCTCTGGAAGATTAAGTTGGATAAATTGCCTTGAAAAAAGTAAGGAGTTTCTGAGGGGCATCATAATCAAAAAAGATGCCCTACAGAAACTCCTGGCTATAAACTATTAACTATAAACTATTAGCTGCATTTAGAACGGCAAACCTACTGCGAAATGGAAGGCGAAATCGCGGTCTAGTTTCGGGTGGATAATCGCCCAATGCTCTTCCTTCGTTCCGTAGGCTGGATTGATCGCCTTCATACCCATATCCAAACGGAGGATGAAGTAATCGAAATTCAACCTGAGACCTAAGCCATAGGCTACAGCTATCTGCTTGTAGAATTCATCTATCTTGAACTGGCCGCCAGGCTGATCCTGATAATTGCGAAGTGTCCAGATATTACCGGCATCGATAAACGCTGCACCCTCAAACTTCCAGAAGAGCGAAGTGCGGTATTCTGCATTCAAGTCGAGCTTCACATCACCCGTCTGGTTGATGAAATCTATTCTGCCGTCAGTTCCCTTAAACTTGCCCGGACCTAATTCTCTTACGCCCCAACCTCTTACCGAGTTGGCACCACCCGAGAAATAACGCTTTTCGAAAGGCAGCACCGTACTGTTGCCGTAAGGATAAGCCACACCGATACCCGCATGCAGCGCCAGAGCATTGCGCTTATCAAACTGCATCAGGTGGGTATAATCTACATCAAACTTGGCATACTGGGCATAAGCTATATTAAATAATGTACGCTGCCCCTGGCTGTTCACCTTGAAACCGAAAGCCTTGGAAACACCGCTCAGCAGATTGCCCGAACTCTCTACATTCACTCGCACTGCATCTACCCCATCGCTATAACTCAAACCGAAACCCATCTTCATGATAAACAGGTCTTCGTAATTGTAGCGGAGGATGGCATTTCTGTTTTCTGCATTATCAAGATAGTCTCTCTTGAATGTCTCGGATATCCATGGCATATACACATAGTTGAGATCGAGCAGGTCGAAACGCCAAGCCAGGTGATGACGCGGTTCTGTCCAGCGATAACGCCAGGCAGTAGAGAATACGCGGCGATGAAACTCCGGACGGTTCTGATGATTCCAACTTGCCGACAACTCGCTGTTTGCCGTCTGTCTTCTTCTGAAATTTCTTGAAAGGAAAGGCGCCAAGAAACGAGGGAAAACCAGTTTGCCTTCAACCGAATATTCAGTATAGTTCTGATCCTGATACCCCTCCAGACCGGTAATGGCCTCGTAGGCTCCACGAAGTTCTATGCTCAACTGCTCACTACCTCTGAAGAGATTTCGGTTGGTATAAGTGAGCGATGCAGCAGCTCCCAAGTCGCCCGCCGTATTGGTTCCCTCCGGCTGGAAGGCGATGGTAGAAGGCTTGTTGGTACTGATCTGGATATTGCAATCCATCTGCCGGCTGATGCTGTCCCTCTCCATTCCGTTCTCCGTAACCTGGTTGCTGTCAGGAACTTCAGAGAAACTGATGTTGGTATACTTCACCGCCTGCAGACGGGCAAAGTTGTTATAGGTACGCTGCAAGGCAGCAGCACTGTAGGGACGACCTTCTCTGAGAGCAGTGGCATTGAGCAAAACCTGATGGCGCAGATGGATTCGGTCGCTGTCATTACTCAGATAGTTGATGTTTCTGATTTCATATCGGGGATGATCAACCTCAGGAGCATTACTGTTTGCCTTATACTTCATCAGGTGGAGCGTCAGGGCGATATCCTTCTGTCCCGCAATCGTATCGGCAGAAAACTGGATAAAATCTTTATGAAAGCGGAAATAGCCATCATTGGTCAGAAGGCTGGAGATACGCCTGCGCTCATTATCCAATGTTTCTACCGTAAATCTCATACCCGGCTTAATCTGCTGATTATCGGGATTATCGAGATGCAGAAGTTGCTGGATATGTTCATCTTCCACTTCATATTTCACCTTACCTATCACAAAAGGTTCTCCGGGATGCAACAGATAGGTAGCATCCAGTTTCTTTCCTTTCTTGGTGGTATAGAGCGACACCCCGGCATGCATGAAGCCCTGGTTCTGCATGGCGGTAAGCAGATCCTGACAGGAGAGCCGCGCCTGCAAAGTATCGTAGATGACAGGCTTCTTGCTGAAAGGATTCTTGAAGAGCGAGAAGAGTTTCGGCTTCTCTTTCTGGCGCACATACTGCTTGAGCGCCCCGGCATTATACCCTGCCGAGTCGCTCTTCACTTCCACCTTATTTAATATATACTCCCCTTCCGGCACCATTTTGCTTGAAGAACAAGATGCTATGAGCAGCGGCAAGGCAAGTAATGAAATCGTTTCTTTTTTCAAAATATCTATCGTTTTTGATATGCAAAGATAATGCAAAACAAATTAAATACAAAATATTTAGCACTTTTTATTTTGAAATGTCTATATTTTATGTTACCTTTGCACACATATAGACAAAAAATAAATGATTAGCAAGAATAAAATAAAGTACATACGTTCGCTCGAACTGAAGAAGAACAGAAATAAAGAAGGAAAGTTCGTGGCAGAAGGTTTCAAGGTGGTAGACGATCTGCTCGCTCTGCAACCTGCCGACCTGATTGTGGCTACCGGCGAATGGCTCCGGGGCAAACACTTCGGGGCTGAAACCGAAGTGATAGAGGTTACTGATGAAGAACTGAAAAAGGTAAGTTTCCTGCAACATCCGCAACAGGTGCTTGCCGTATTCAGACAGGCAACATCAGGAGATTACTCTATTAATACCAGCGAACTGAGTCTGGCGCTCGACGGCGTTCAGGACCCAGGCAACCTGGGCACCATCATCCGCATCGCCGACTGGTTTGGCATCACCCATATCTACTGCAGTCAGGATACTGCCGACGTATACAATCCGAAGGTAGTTCAGGCTACGATGGGCAGCATAGCAAGAGTGAAGGTAGAATACGGCGACCTGCTGGGACTGGTAGAATCACTTCCTGCCGATGTTCCTGTTTACGGCACCCTGCTCTACGGCGACAATATCTATCAGCAAAAGCTCGAAAACCGAGGACTTATCGTGATGGGAAACGAAGGAAAAGGCATCTCGCCAGACCTGGCAAAGAAGGTGAACCACAAGCTGCTCATCCCTAACTTTCCGGAAGGTAGAGCTACAGCCGACAGTCTGAATGTGGCTATCGCTACCGCCATTACCTGCTCAGAATTCAGAAGAAACTTTTAAAGGTAAAAAAGTAAAAGGGTAAAAAAACTTTTAAAGAGTAAAAAGTAAAAGAGTAAAAAAACAAAAGCGATAATTAGAAATTAAAACAAGATAGTTATGGAAGTAAATGAATTATTTAAGCACAGAAGTATAACTTCCTGTATGAGAGCATCATACGATACCATAACAAGTGACTTCAGATTACTTGTAAAACAGACATGGACTACCCATGTTCCATTTGCTGTATTGCTGGCTATCGTACTCTATTTCCTCCTCCCCAACAAACCGCTTCACGATTGGGGAGCCGTAAATCCGATGGCTTCGTTCATCCTGCAAACCATCATTTACGGAGCCACTATCGTAATGGCTATCGTATCATTCTGGCATCTCCTGCCAAGAAAGCAACTGTGTCCTAAGGGCGAAAAGCGCAAGATAGGAAAATCTCTCCTCCGCATTCTCCGCCACTTTGGAGGTTTCTTTCTGACCAGTTTTCTCGGCATGATTATCGTAGGCATCGCTACCTTTATCGCAGCCCTGCCTTCCATCATCCTCATCATCGCACAGTTCTATTCACAGCTCGGTGCACTTGATGGCGACCCGCTCGGTGTACCGGGTTATTTCACCCCACTCCTCTTCCTGGTGTTCACCATCACCTTCCTGCTCATCATATACGCCTTGAGCTGGCTTGGCATTTCGCTTGCCTATCAATTCGGCTCTTACAAGGTGCAAGACGAAGAGAAGAAGAGAATGAAGGAAAGCCAGAAAATGGCAACTACAGAGATTGAAAAATATTAATCGTATTAACATATATAAGAGACATGAAACAGACAAGATTACTCTTCATCGACCGCGATGGAACTCTGATTCAGGAACCAGAGGACGAACAGATTGACAGCTTCGAGAAGCTGGTATTCACCAAGGGCGTGTTCCGCAATCTCGCCTTCATTGCCCAGCACACCGACTACGAGCTGGTGATGGTGAGCAACCAGGACGGACTGGGTACCGAGTCCTTCCCGGAGGATACCTTCTGGCCAGTCCACAACTTCATCATCCAGACCCTGGAGAGCGAAGGCATCCACTTTGCCAAGCAGCACATCGACCGCCACTTCCCTGAAGATAACTCGCCGATGCGCAAGCCAGGAACAGGCATGCTGACCGAATACATCGATAACCCTGCCTACGATATGGCAAACAGTTATGTAATCGGCGACCGTGAAACCGATGCCCAGCTTGCAGAAAACCTGGGTTGCAAGAGTCTGATTCTCGGAAAAGACGGCATGGACTGGGATAAGATTGCCGAGATTCTCTTTGCCGGCGACCGCATCGCAGAGGTGAAGCGCACCACCAAGGAGACGGATATCTACATCAAGGTAAATCTCGATGGTTCAGGCAAATGCGACATTTCTACCGGTCTCGGTTTCTTCGACCACATGCTGGAACAGATAGGCAAGCACGGCATGATGGATCTCACCATCCATACCAAGGGCGACCTCTATGTGGATGAGCATCATACCATTGAGGATACGGGTATTGCACTGGGCGAATGCCTGCTGCAGGCTTTAGGTGATAAGCGCGGAATAGAAAGATACGGCTATAGTCTGCCGATGGACGACTGTCTCTGTCAGGTAGCATTGGATTTCGGTGGCCGTCCATGGCTGATTTGGGATGCCGAGTTCCACAGAGAGAAGGTGGGCGAAATGCCAACCGAGATGTTCAAGCATTTCTTCAAGAGTCTGAGTGATGCAGCAAAGATGAACCTCAACATCAAGGCTGAGGGCGAGAACGAGCATCATAAGATAGAAGGCATCTTCAAGGCGCTTGCCCGTTCGCTGAAAATGGCGGTAAAGAGAGACATCTACCACTTCGAACTTCCTAGTTCTAAGGGAATGCTGTAATAAAACGAAAAGTTGTTATTAGCAGCACGCCCTGAAAGGGCAGAAGCTCCTAGCCCAGGGTAACACCCTGGGTTACGCATAAGCAAGAAAGACGCCCTGTAAGGGCAAAAGCTTCTCAAATACAAAGCTTTTGCCCTTACAGGGCGACTTCTTTATCCCATTATATACCCAGGGTGTTACCCTGGGCTAGGAGCTTCTGCCCTTTCAGGGCGTGCTACTTATTACATCCAAAAACAAGTTTTATCCTGACTAGAACTTTGTCATGAACTCCACAACAATCTTATCTTTTTCTGAAACTTTAGCTATACCACCTTTACGATAGAAATATTTCTCGTAGTTGATACGGATATCCGAGATGAATGGCTTGGCAAGACTCAGGGTTACACCGCCCGTAACACGATGGCGCTTATAATCATTGATCTTCAATACACCCAGTTCCGTATCAGAACCGCCATATCTTGTACCATCGCTGTGGTCGCTCATGAAATCATATCTTGCCAATGGAGAAACCTTCCTGATGAGGCTTTTAGGATTAGCCACCGGAATATCATAGCATACGAAACCATCGAATGCATGAACATCGTGGAAAGCATCCTTACTGTAATGCTTGTAAAGATACTCAGCCTCAGCAATGAAACCTCCCTTGTGGAAGGTGATACCGCCATCATACATCGTTACCGTAACATCAGATGGCTTGATCTTCTGGGTACTCAACACCAGGTTGACATTCGGGAAGAGGAACTGAGCCTTGGCTGAATAGTTGACACCCTTGGTCCAGTAATCCTTCTGGTTGGTCAAGCCCGAACCGTTAAAGATACCGGCATTCACCACGATTGGGAAACCTACATTCCAGGTGTATCCGATTTCGGCACCCACGTCGCGCACGTTGCCCACCTGCTTGGCGATGAACGAGCGGTTGGCAAAGTACTGCTGATGAGGAGAACGGTGAGCATCAATAGTGAATGGCACGCGCTCCTGACCGATGGTGAACTGCAGTGTCTTCCAAGGCTTGATACGGGTATAAGCGTCGAGCATCTTGATCTTACCCTCATCACAGAGATCAATCTCAGCCTTATAACTAACCTCCTTTGTTACATTTCCTGCTACATTGATACGGGCCGTACGTACCTCAAATCGTCCCTCCCCTTCCTCGGTTTGGTATTCATACTTAGAACGGATGGTTCCACCTATCTTCATTGTCTTGACGAATTCAGGCACATTGTTTCCAAGAGAACTCTTTTCTGAGTTTTGGGCATTCATTCCCATCGACACCATAGCGAGTGCTATCAACAGATACGTTTTCTTCTTCATTTTTACCTTATTATATATAGCTTAATTGATTGTTACCAACAAGAAAGCAATCCCTTTATGAATTGAAATCCTACAAGATGCCTTTCTATTTCTTTTCGGCTGCAAAGATAAGGATAAAATATTTCTTTCACAAAACATAAGTATTAAAAAAGTGTTACATTGCCTGTTTACAAAGCGTGTAATATGATTGTAACGCCTGTAATATCGATGTAACATCATCGTCATAAACATGTAACCAGCTTTTCGCTCTAGTTTAAAAATATCGCCGTACCTTTGCAACCGAAAAGAAATACAATTAACATATATGATTATATGAAGGAAAATAAAAAAGCAATTTTGGAGATTCTCAAGAAGAAGAAGTCCAAGAAAGACGGTAAGTTTGAAAACTTGGTTCTCAACCTCGCCTTACAGAAGATTGACAGCGATAATTTTGAGTTTGACGGCGGGGCAGTCTATACCGCCGACAAGAAGCGCTTGGTTTACTACATGAACCATGATGCCAGTTTTACGATTCCTGAGGGAGTAGAGATTATCGGAGAGATGGCTTTCCGTGGCAAGAAACAATTGGCTCATGTCATCATCCCTAGTACGGTGAAGGAGATTGAACATGATGCATTCTATGATTGTGATGAATTGGATAACATTTATATACCAGCCAGCGTGAAAGCTATCAAAGCATACGCTTTCGCTGAATGCGACAAACTGAAGAAGATTACTTTCGCAGGAACTCCAGAAAAGTTGAGCCGTCATACTTTCGATGACTGCGACCAGTTGCACGACATCATCGTTCCAGCAGGCAGCAGCAAGTTCTTCCGTAAAGAGCTTCACTTTATCGACGGAGATACAGATTTCCTCGTTCTGGAAGTACTAGGCAAAGACTCTAAAGAACCTTCTAAGAACAAGAAGGACGAGAAAGTTTCTGAAAAGAAAGCTAACGCAGAGAAGAAAGAAAAGACTTCTGAAAAGAAAGCTGACTTAGAGAAGAAGGAAGCTGCTCCAGAAAAGAAAGTTGAAAAAAGAATAAGAAAGAGTCTACAAAAATAAAATAACCCTCAAACTTTCGAATGTGGTTCAAGAACGGGCTGAAAGCCCAAAAGCCCCTAGCCCAGGGCGTATGGAAAGACATTAGAAAGTTAAATAACTCTATAATTAGCAAACGACTATGACCAAAGAAGAATTACTCAAAAAGGCATACGTAGAACGCGATATCAGTTGGATGTACTTCAACCATCGCATTCTCCAGGAAGCAGAGAAAGAGTACGTCCCATTGTTGGAGCGTCTCTCTTTTCTCGGTATTTATTCCAATAACCTTGACGAGTTCTTCCGTGTCCGCGTGGCATCACTCAACCGCATGCTCAACCAGAAGCTCGACAAGGATACCGAACAGCAGATTAAGAAATCACTTAAAACAATTAATAAACTCAATGAATCTTATTCGAAAGAATACACTGAGGCGGTGGATACGGTTTTCCGAGAGCTTGAAGTACACAAGGTTCGCCTGCTCAACGAAGACCAGCTCAACGACGAGCAGAAGGAATTCCTTACGCAGTTCTTCTACGACAAGCTCAATGGTTCTGTCAACCCTATCTGGCTCAACGAGATAGACGACCTCTCCACACTGGAGGACAACCGCATTTACCTTGCCGTAGAAAAGGCTGAGGATGACAAGAAGAAGAAATATGCCGTAGTAAAGGTACCAGATAGAGTTTACGGACGCTGGGTAAAGGTGCCGGCAAGCGAGGGTTTTGACAACATCATGTATCTGGACGATGTAATCAGATACTGTCTACCTCTGGTATTCCTCGGTTTCAAGGAGAGCACCTACCGTGCTTTCAGTTTCAAGTTTACCAAGGATGCCGAAATGGAGATGGACAATGATGCCGACTTCGGAACCATGGAGAAGATTGCACTGGGTGTAAACAGCCGTAAGAAGGGTGAAGCCGTACGCGTAATCTACGATCAGGAGATGCCGAAGGAACTCCAAAAGAAACTCCGTGAGCGATTGAACACCAAAGAACTGGATGCTTCACTGGCTGGCGGAAGATACCAGAACCACAAGGATCTGATGTCGTTCCCAGATTGCGGACACAAGGAACTGAAGTACGAGAAGTGGGCTCCTATCATGAAACCGGAGTTCCTCTCCAACGAAAGCATCCTCGACCAGGTTCGTGAGAAAGACCGTTTTATCCATGTACCCTACCATAGCTTCAACGGCTACATCCGTGTGCTCCGTGAGGCAGCTATCAAACCCGAGGTGAAAGCAATCAAGACCACCCTCTATCGTCTGGCAAAGGATTCAAAGGTAGTAAAGGCGCTCATTACCGCTGCCCGCAACGGCAAGAAGGTAACAGCCGTGGTAGAGCTTCTGGCACGTTTCGACGAGGAGAGCAACATCAAATGGAGCAAGCGCATGCAGGAAGAGGGCGTGAACGTAATCTTCGGTGTAGAAGGACTGAAGATTCACTCCAAGCTGCTCTATATCGAATCAAAGAAGGGCAACATCGCCTGTGTGGGAACCGGAAACTTCCACGAGGGCAATGCCAAGATCTATACCGACTATCTGATGATGACAGCCCGTACGAAGCTGGTAAACGAGGTGGCTAAGGTATTCGATTTCATCGACCGTCCATTCTCACCATTCCGCTTCAACGAGCTTCTCGTCTCTCCAAACTCCATGAAGAGCCGCATCCTGCGCATGCTTGATACAGAAATCAAGAATGCCAACGAGGGCAAGGAGGCTTGGGTGAAGATGAAGATCAACCACATCACCGATACCGACATGGTAACCAAGCTCTATCAGGCTTCAAAGGCTGGCGTGAAGATCGACATCGTGATCCGCGGCAACTGTTCGCTGGTGCCAGGCATCGCCAAGCTCAGCGACAACATCCACTGCGTGGGCATCATCGACCGCTATCTGGAGCACAGCCGTATCCTCATCTTTGCCAACGGAGGCAAGCCAAGATACTTCATCGGTTCTGCCGACTGGATGCCAAGAAACCTCATCAACCGCATCGAGGTACTCACCCCGGTATATGACGAGGATATGCAGGCAGACCTGCTCCGCACCATCTCCTATGGTATGAGAGATACGATGAACGGCAGAGTGGTAGATGGCAAGGGCGGCAAGGAGTTTGTGGAAGGCGAACCATTCCGCAGCCAGGAAGAACTTTATAAAGCATATAAATAATAAAGCATATAAATAATGATGAATTTAGCATCCATTGATATCGGCTCAAACGGAGCCCGACTCCTCATCAAGCGCTTCGATCCCGAGGCAATCCGAGAGGAAGACCGCATCAAAAAACTCATGTTCATCCGCATTCCACTGCGATTGGGTAAGGATGTTTTCACCCTGGGAAAGGTTTCCAAGGAGCGTGAGAAGATGATGCTCCACATGATGAAGGGCTTCAAGCAATTCATGAAACTCAATGACGTAGAGGCATTTCGCGCCTGTGCCACTTCAGCCATGCGCGATGCCGAGAACGGCAAGAAGGTGCTCAAGAAGATAGAGAAGCAAACCGGCATCAAACTCGAAATCATCAAGGGGCAGGAGGAGGCACAGCTCCTCTACAACAACCTGGTAGAGAAAACAGATTCCAACGAGGGCAGCTTTGCCTACATTGATGTGGGCGGTGGTTCCACGGAGGTGAGTATCATCCATGACGGTGTGCTCGCCGAAAGCTATTCCTACAACATGGGTACTCTGAGAATGCTGAGCGGCAAGGTGACTGCCGAAACCGAAAAGCTCTTCAAGGAGAACCTGACGAGATATGCCGAGCAATACGGCGACATCAGGATCATCGGTTCGGGTGGCAACATCAACAAGTTGAACAAGCTGGCACGCCACAGCAAGCAGGACTCCAAAAACCTGACGCTTGCCGAACTGAAGCGTCTCCACTCGATGATGCAGCCCCTGAGCATCGAGGAGCGCGAGATTTCCTTCTCCCTGAAAGAAGACCGTGCCGACGTCATCATTCCTGCCGCTGAGATTTTTCTCAAGGCATGCAAATATCTGAAATGCGAAAACATCATGGTGCCCAACATCTCCCTCGCCGACTCCATCGTGGATGGACTCTATGAGAAGATGATTGCAAAAACAGAGGAATAAACCACTTCATCCACAAATAAAAAAGATCCGAGACAGACTGGCTAGAAATAGCCGCTGTTTCGGATTAACTTTTTTATAATTCGGATAAAAGAGGTATTTGCTATACTTCAGATAAGAGAGTAAGTACGTATCCCTTTTTCTTCAGCGACTCAATCTTAACGGTCGCATCATGCTGAAGAGCATGGCGGAGATACGTCATCTGCACATTCACAGCCAGGGAGTTGGCATAACTCACGGTTCCCCACACCGCCTCCTGTATCATCTCCTTGCTTACTACATTACCGATATTCTTCGCCAGCAGACGGAGGATGTCGGCTTGTCGGCTGGTGATGAGCACACGAGAGGAACGGGTACGAAGTTCATTGTTATTATAGCAGAAGGTGGTTTCTCCGAAATGATACACCTCCTCTTCTATCGTCTCACTCTCATTCATGGAGAACCGCTCCTCTATTCTTGCCAGCAACTCTTCCGGATAGAAGGGTTTGGCAAGATAATCGTTTGCCTTCAGGGAGAAACCTTTCAGTCGATCGTTCTTCTCCGAACGGTCGGTGAGAAAGAAGATAAGCACCTTCGGGTCGATGGTTCTGATGCGTTCTGCCACATCATAGCCATCCATCTCCGGCATATTGATGTCGAGCAATACCAGGTCGGGCTTCACCTCCGGGAACTGTTCCCATGCCTTCTTGCCATTTCCGGCATAAGTCACGTCGTAGCCATGCTGCTGAAGGAAACTCTTCAGCAACATGGAATACTTCAAGTCATCGTCTGCAAATAATATCTTGATCATTTTTTCTGTTGTTTATAGCGTTAAACCGGATGCATCAGGAGTGTTGCGGGATGATGATCGAAATCCTGGTTCCCTTGCCCACTTCGCTCTGCATCATTTTTCTACCCCCATGGGCCTTCACAATCATATCCACAAAACTCAAGCCCAAGCCGATGCCCGGCTGCATCATATCCGGGTAAGTATTGCTGCGATAGAACTTCGTCCAGACTCTCTGCTGCTCGTCGGACGAAATTCCGATTCCATTATCTGATACAGAAATCATGACTTCCCCCTTCCCGGTATCTCGGCAGGCAACATGGATATTGACTATGTCTCCAGAATACTTCACCGAGTTCTCCATCAGGTTGCTGACCACATTCAGAAGCTGGTCTCTATCTCCCATCATCCGGTCGGAAGTGCGCTGGTAATCGAGCGAAACATTCACCTCCTTCTGCCTGTTTTTTCGATAAAAAGCCACCAGATTCTGCAAGGCGGCATGGATATCGAAAGAAGTTATCTGGAGCGGGATATGTTCCTCTGCCCTGATTACTTCCCGGAGTTTGGCGAGATAGGCGGTCAGGTTATCGCTCTCCTCTCTAACCGTCTCCATGATGAGGGCATTCTCATCCTTCTCATCTGTCTTTTGAGCAGAGAATACAGATACACACATCTTCAGCGTCTGCACGGGGCGCTTCAACTCGTGAATCATCGTATGCACGAAGTCGCTTCGCATCTTATCCACCTTCTTCTGCAGGAGCATCACCTTGATGAGATAAGCTATGCTCAGGAGAAGCATGATGGTAACCAGCAGACTTCCTATCATCTGCCACATCATTCCCTTCAGGATGGGCAGCATCGGCACCTGCATCCTCATTTGCATCGACTGATACTGGATAGGATTGAAAGGCACTTCTACCAGCATTTCGTGATAAAACAAGGTAGGAGGCTCTACGATTCTTGTCTGCCACAGACGATGCTTTCCCGTCTTCATCTCTGCCCCGATGAAATCATTGCCCAGTTTCTTACTGATGAAACGGTCAAAATGCGCCTTGTCAAAGCGGGTAAGCTGGTAAGTGATGTAAGTATTCAGGCAATCAAAAGAATTGTTGAAATCCGTCTCACGCAAATCGAAAGTATCTCTCTTCTCCATCACGTTGCCGAATCCCGGCTTGCTATACACCACTCCACCTATGATTGTATCCGTATCCAGCGGAGAGCAAACCGTTGTAACGGGATGCTTGTAGTCTGAAAAATATGCCGTGACGACATAACCGATATGTGATTTTTCTTTTATCGCCTCTCCGATATTTGTCTGATAAGTGACTATTGCCTGTTCCGCCTTTTCGGCATTTTTCTTCCCCATCTCTCCCATCGAATAGGTCACGCTATTATAGAGCCAATAGGTCTGCAAGCCTATCAGCAGGAAAGAGGAAAGGATGGCGAGCAGCCAGACTTGTTTGATTCTTCTATTCATATCATTTTTCTTTTTCGATGCAAAGGTACGAAGATTTCACTATATATAATAAGGTGAAGCAAGATTATTTTGCCAGCGTAATGTTTCAGTAATGATTATTTGCGATTTTGAGCCCGAAAAGCTGTTCCTTTGCAGACGAAAACAAAAAACAAGGAAGAATATGAAGAAAGAAACAGTTTTATGCGCGATGCTAGCCACCGCCACCTGTGCAACAGCACAAAACGGGAAATTCCCGACATCCGGAGTTTCCGCAGACTCAGTACAGACGGAAAAAGATTCAATCAAAGCTGATAAGGAGACTGAGATCTATGCTGATAAGGAGGCTGAGACAAAAGCTGATAAGGAAGCCGAGATTCAAGCCGTAACCGTAACAGGTCATCGCCCGATGTACAAAATGAGAAACGAGACCCTGGTTACCCGTGTCCGCAACACTCCTTTGGCAAAGGAGCCAACGCTGGATGATGTATTGAAGCACATACCCGGCATGAAACAAACCGCCGACGGAAGCCTGGAGGTAAACGGACTGGGAGCACCCACCATCTATCTCAACGACAAGAAGGCTACCTCTGCCGAACTCTCTCATCTCGATGTGAAGTTGATAGATGAAATAGAACTCATTACCACTCCTGGTGCAAAATATGATGCAACGACGGGAGCCGTACTGAGAATCCTGACGAGAAGAACAGACGAGGGTATATTCGGCAAGATGCAGGTGTATGATAAGTTGAGCGAGGTGAACACCAACCACGAGGAATTGACCCTGGGTTGGGTAACGAAGAAGATTTCGCTCACAGGATTTTACGGCTACACAGACAACCGATACAATATGCATCAGCCACAGGAAGCACTCGTAAGAGCCAAAGATGGCGAATATCTCTTCGGAACCGACCGCCATGGCAAGAACAAAGCAAATTATAACGCTACGGAACTCAACTTCGACTGGTTAATCAGCAAGCAGCACGAAGTGGGAATACAATGGGAAGGGCTTTGGCTGAATGGTGGCAGAAGCGAGAAACAGCAGCAGTACTATCGCTATCCCAACCCAGCAGGAGAAGATACAAATAGCGAGATGAAGCTTTCTGATGCGGATGGCGAGATGAAGTATTTTGATGCGGAGAGCCAGCAATGGGGACACCAGCGCAGCCACCACTTCAACCTCTTCCATCTGGCTAAATGGTCGAAGCATTTCTCATCACAGATTTATCTGGACTATGCCAGAAACAAGGATTCTGACAGACAGCCTATCACGGAGAAAGAAGGTAGCGAGATGCAGGAAACCCTCAACCGCTCTAATTCCAACTACGATATCTATAGTGGAAGATTCGAAGTCAAGCAACTCATCTCAGACAAACATTCCATCAACTATGGTGGCGAATGGAGCCTGATGGAAGGCAAGGGAAAAACCGAAAGTTCTGCCGATATGCTTGGAACTACGGAATACAAAAACCACGATACCAAGACGGCTGCTTACCTGCAATATCAGGGTGAAGCTGGCAGATGGAGCTGGTGGGCAGGCATCCGATACGAGCATCTCACATCCCGATACACCAATCTGTCGGAGGAATCTCCCGACAATATGGAGCGCCATTACGACCAATGGTTTCCATCGTTCGGTATCACTCTCAAAGAACCGTCGTGGCATCACTCGCTCAGCTTCCGAACTACCACCGCCCGACCTTCTTTCAGTCAGCTCAGTGGGAACATCTACTATATCTCGCGCTTTCAGTATCAGATCAGCAATCCGAAGCTGCAGCCTGTCAACACCTATCGTCTGACCTACTCCGTGCAGTGGAAAGATTTCATGGGAATGCTGAGATACACCCGTACCGACCACTCCATCATGTACATTCATGAAGTGCCGGAGGACAAGCCCGTGAGATACGTGAGTACATTCATGAACTTCAACAAGATGCAGAAATACATGGCATATCTCAACTGGGGTCACGTCTTCGGCTGCTGGCGTCCGAATGTCAATGCAAGCATCACTTACCAGCGCTTCTCCGTAAATGATCATGGAGAGCTAATCAGTTACAACGGAGCAACTTGGAATGCATCGTTTGACAATTACTTCACGCTACCAAAGGACTATCAGCTATCACTCTCCTACAGTTTTGACAACGGAGGACAAGTGGGCAAAACGAAGTTCAGCCCCACTCAGAACTGGAGTCTTGGTGCCAACAAATCGTGGATGGACGGCAGATTACAGGTTGCCTTCAGTGCCAACGACCTCTTCCATCAGCAGCTCTTCAAGGAGCGAACCCACGAGCATGCCGTTGACTTCTCCCAGACTGAGGATTACAAGCTATGGAGCTACAAGTTGACCGTAACCTGGAAATTCAACAAGCGCAAGGGAAGATACAACGGCATGAACAGTGCGGAAGATGAATTGAACCGACTATAGCCGGACAAGACTCTCTTGTCTTAATGATCTTTATAATTTCAAGTATCCGGGTTATCCCACACCCAGCAGTTCTACTTCGAATATCAGGGTAGAACCGCCTGGGATGCCCGGCTGCGAGAACTTGCCGTAGCCCATTTCGGCTGGGATGTAAAGTTCCCACTGGTCGCCCACGTGCATCTGCTGCATGGCAACAATCCAGCCATCTATCAGGTCGCTCAATCGCATGGCGAACGGCGTACCGCCACGGCTGGAATCAAACTTCTTGCCATTGATGGTCCAACCGGTATAATGAGCCGTCACGATGCTGCGTCGGCTAGGCTGTGCTCCCTTCGGGTCGCCCTGCTTCAACACCTTATAATATATACCACGAGGCAGCGCCATAACGCCCTCCTCCTTTGCCTTTTCCTCCAGCCAACGCTTGTTGGCCTCAACATATTCTCTTTTTGCCATAAATCTATTTGATACTTGATATACTATGATTTTTGCGCAAAGTTACAAAAATCTATCGTATCTGCAAAAGAAAAAGGGGAACTTTTCTTCTTTTATCAAAGAAAAGCAGTACCTTTGCACCCTAATCAACCAAAAATACGATATGCCACAATCACTACATATTGCAATTATTGGTGGGGGTGCCGCAGGATTCTTTGCGGCGATAGAGGCCAAGCGCAACTTCCCTCACGCCGACATCACGATTTTCGAAAAGAATTCGAAGGTTCTCGCCAAGGTAGAAATTACGGGAGGAGGAAGATGCAATCTTACCAATTCCTTTGAGGAGATTTCCGACCTAAAACAAGCGTATCCTCGCGGACATAAACTGATGAAGCGACTCTTCAAGAGATTCGACTACCAGCATGCCTTCGACTGGTTTGAGGAGAACGGCGTGCCTCTGGTTACACAGGAAGACCAGTGTGTGTTTCCACAATCGCAGGATTCGCACAGCATCATTAACTGCCTGGTGAATACCGCCAAGCGACTGGGCGTGAAGATACAATGCAACCACCAGCTCACCGCCATCACCGAACTGGAGGATGAGCGCCTGCTCCTGGATTTCAAGGTTTCAAAAGAAAAGGGAAATCTATCGGGTGCATCTTCTGCCTCTCATCCCGTTTCCGAAATCAGGCAGATTGCCTTCCACCGGGTAGCCATCACCACGGGCGGTCATCCGAAGATAGAGAACTTCAAGCATCTCTCTGATTTAGGACATGCGATAGAGCAGCCTATCCCATCGCTCTTCACCTTCAACATTGCCGACAAGGCTTTCAAAAATCTGATGGGCACGGTGGTAGAGCCTGTATATACCAGCATTCCGGGCACCAAGCTGAAGGCTGAGGGTCCGCTCCTCATCACCCATTGGGGCATGAGCGGTCCTGCCGTGCTGAAACTCTCATCCCATGCAGCCCGCCATCTGCACGAGAACAACTATCAGATCAAAATTTCCGTGAACTGGGTACACGAGAGCAACCGCTCGCTGGTGGAAGAGAACATCCAGGGCATCATCATCGCCAACCCGCAGAAGCAGCTGGCAAGCATCCGCCCCTACAATCTGCCATCCCGCTTCTGGCTCTTCCTGATTCAGAAAATGGGATATGCACCCGAAAAGAAATGGAGCGAAATGGGAAAGAAGGGTTGCAACCTGCTGATAGAAACCCTCACCAACGACCTCTATCAGGTAAACGGCAAGGGAGCCTTCAAGGAGGAGTTTGTTACCTGTGGCGGTATCAGCCTCAGCAACATCGACCTGCATACCCTGGAGAGCAAGGTATGCCCTCACCTCTTCTTTGCCGGCGAAGTGCTCGACATTGATGCCATCACCGGCGGCTTCAATCTGCAGGCCGCCTGGACCACGGGATATGTGGTGGGACAACACATAGGAGAATAAAAGGCGGGGATTTCCTCGCCTTCGGGCTTTCTATCACTTTCCCAAGAACTTTTCTCCCCAAAAAACTTGCCATATCAAATAATTATTGTATTTTTGCAGTAAGATTTAAAAAAGAAGAAAGATTATGGCAACAAAACTATATCCTTTGGGCATACAGACTTTCGAACGAATTCGAGAAGAAGACAAACTGTATATCGACAAGACGGAATACATCTACCGCATGGCTCACACCAACGGTAAATATTTCTTCTTGAGCCGACCACGCCGTTTTGGAAAATCATTATTAGTATCTACCTTCAAAAACTATTTTGAGGGAAAGAGAGACTTGTTCAAAGGACTTGCCATCGAAAAGCTGGAGAAGGAATGGACAGAATATCCAGTGCTGCATTTTGACCTGAGCGGAGGCAAGCACATGGAAAAGGACCAGCTGGAGAGATACCTCGGTTTCATCCTGGAAATGGAAGAGAAAAGATGGGGTATCACCCAACCGCAGGTTGATGCCAACAACCGACTGACAGAACTGATCTATACAGCATACGAGAAAACAGGGAAACAGGTAGTTGTGCTCATCGACGAATATGATGCACCCATGCTTGACGTGGCACACGAACAGGAGCAACTGGATGCTCTGCGAAACATCATGCGCAACTTCTTCAGTCCTCTGAAATTCTGCGAAGCAAAACTCCGTTTCGTCTTTCTTACCGGCATCACCAAGTTCTCGCAGGTTAGCATCTTCAGCGAATTGAACAATATCACCCTCATCTCTATGGACAAAGATTATGCAGGCATCTGCGGCATCACCCAGGAAGAACTGCTTACACAAATGCAGGAAGATATTGATATGCTTGCGAAATCACAGGATTTGACGAGAGAGGCAACTATCGCCAAACTAAAGGAACACTACGATGGCTATCATTTTGCCAAGGTATCACCGGATGTCTTCAATCCTTACAGTCTGCTCAATTGCTTTGCAGAAAAAGAATTCGGCTCCTATTGGTTCAGTTCGGGTACCCCTACCTATCTCATCAATATGCTGAATAAGTTTGAGGTACTGCCCAACGAGATAGCTCCTACAGAAGCACTGGAATCAGCCTTCGATGCCCCGACGGAAAAGATGAAGACCATCACCCCACTGCTCTATCAGAGCGGATACATCACCATCAAGGATTACGACAAGGATACCCAGCTCTATACCCTCGACATCCCGAACAAGGAAATAAGAGTAGGACTGTTTGACAATCTCCTGCCCAACTACGTGGATGGCAAGAGTGCCCAGCAAGGAGGCGTTACCATCGCCAAGATGGCATCCCTTATCCGCAAGCAAGATATGGATGGTGCCCTGCAGCTTCTGCAGGATTACTTCGAAACCATTCCGTATTGCCATGTAACCAATCATGAGGGACATTATCAGCAGATGCTCTACATCATCTTCACCCTGCTCACGGGATTTGTTCTGGATGTGGAAGTACATACACCAAGAGGAAGAGTGGATATGGTTCTGCTTACCCAGACTGACCTCTACCTCATTGAGCTAAAGCTCGACAAGAGTGCCCAGGCAGCCATGCGCCAGATGAATCTGAAGAACTACCACAAGCGCTTTGCCCTCTGTGGCAAACCTATCACCAAGGTAGGCATCAACTTTGACAGCGCAACAGGCAGCATCAAAGATTGGATTATCGAAAAAGCATAACTTTACAGATATCACACTTAAAGATATCTCAATAAAAAAGGAGAAGACTCACAAGAATCTTCTCCTTTTTTATTGAGTTCTTTAGAATGAACCGATATTTTTCTTCCATTCAAATACTATTCTTCCTGCGAAACAAAATCTCTTACGATGCGGGTGTATGCCTCGTGATGGTCGCGATATGCCATAGCATGAACGGAGCCTTTAGCGATGAAGATGGCTTTTCTGCCTTTCGTCTTTGCCTCGTAAAGTGGATGCAGCATGGCGTAGGGCACGAAGGCATCCTTGTCGCCATGGATAAAGAGCATCGGTTTGGTGCTCTTGCGAACCTGCTCTATCTGCTGAGCCTCGGCAAACGACCAGCCGTAGCGATACTGGCAAAGGGCGGAAGTAGTATTCATCAGCGGGAAGGAAGGCAAGCCAAACTGGTCTTTGAGCTGAGCAGCAAACTCATCCCATACGCTGGTATAGCCGCAGTCCTCCACAAAGCACTTCACGTAATCGGGAGTCTTCTCTCCCGAAACTGCCATCGTGGTTGCCGCACCCATCGAAATACCGTGAATCACCTGACGGGTATTCTTCACTCTTCGTTCTTCATTCTTCACTCTTCGTCCTTCACTCTTCACTTTAAAAATCTCATTGGCGATTTCCGACCATCTGATCACATCCCATCTATCCTTCCATCCCATCTGGATATGGTCGCCCTCACTCTCTCCATGTCCATACAGATCTGGCAGGAGCACATTATACCCCATATCGTGATTATAGAGATAGGCGATGTGCAGCATACCCTCGGAGCGCACCTGATAGCCATGCACCACCACTGCTGTCTTTTCCGTAGTCTTCGGTGCATAGAGATAGATGGCATGAGCCTTGTAGCCCGACGGCATCGTGACAAAGGTATCCTTCACGCAATGGTGCTGATACACAGAGTCCATCCAACCAATCATCCAGGGACACTCTTTCTTCATCCTGTTCTTCCAATGCTCAGCCGTCATTCTCTTCTCCTTCGGATAGTTGAGCGAATAATTGAGCATATAGTTGCTGGCACCATACAGTCCCAGCACCACGAGCACCACCAGGCCCAGAGCCGAAGCGATGCCTATCTTTCTCATCTTTTCCTGTTTCATCTTCATTCTTATTGCCATTACATATATCTATTATAAAGTTTCTGCTGCAAAATTAAGGAAAAAGATGGAAATGGCAAAGAAACGGAGGAATAAATCCTGTTAAATTGAAACTATAATCTGCTCTTTTCTGCATTACCAGCACCCGTACCCTTATACTTGCTCTTGGTGGCATTGAAGTTATAAGTTACATTGACCAAGAACATGCGGGTATTATCTATACCGGTTCTGGTGAAGTGCGCATACGAATTATTATATTTCCAACTCTCGTTCTGACCATGAAGCAAATCCTCTGCTTCCAATCTTACAACCAGTCGGTTGTTCAGGAACGACTTGGAAATAGACGCATCCAGGGAATTCCATGCATAGTTGACACCCAATTCGCTATAATTACGCGACTGGTAAGCGTATTCCAATCTAGCCTTCCAATGATGTGGCAATACCCAGGTATTCTCCAAATCCAGATAGAGAGAAGGACGGTTGGCATTATAGTCACTGACATATTTCTCGGCATTAAAGAACTGATTGACCAGACCTACCGTATAGTCAAGATGCCATAAGCCTATCACCGGAGTAGCTTCAAGATAGAACTTGAGGTTCTGAATCTTATCAACATTCTCATAATATGACAGGGCTATATCCTTATTGCCCTGGAATGGCTTCATCATATATACCGAGGCATTCTTGTTGTAGATATATTCAGCAGAGAAACTCAGCCAGGAATATTGCGCATCCCATTCCAGATGATAGGCATCCGTTGGTCGCAAGTTCGGATTACCGCTTTCATAGGTATGACGACTCGTATATCGGGTATAACCGGAAAGACGGAAGTAACTTGGTCGATAGGTCTTCGCCGTGAAACTCAACGAAGAATGCCACTTGCCCTTGTCATATCCCAAGGATACATTAGGAAATACATTATCATACTTTCTGCTCATATCCGGATTGAGCACTCCCTCGGCATAATAGTCTGATTTTACATGCTCATATCTCACACCGGCATTCAGAGAATAATCTCCCAACGACCATGCAGCCTCTGCAAAGGTGGCTATGTTCTGTTCCTTGATTCTGGAATCATTGGATGCAGCCACACCACCCTCGTTCTGGTTGTTGGTATGACTATCAGAATTTGTGTATTCCGAACCAAAGTCTATGTTCAACTGGTCGGTCAAAGGATAAGAAACAACCAATTTACCGGCAAGCAACTTTCCTTTGGTATGGCTATCTGAACATACTATCTGGTCGCCCAACTCAGAACTGGTTTCGGTGGCTTTCTGTATCTGGTCTTTCGTCCGCCACATAGCAGATGCATTCAGGTCTATACTCCACTTGCCTATCTTACCATCATAATAAAAGTCAGCCTGATGAATAGGAGTCTGCTTGGAATCTGACTCATCGTTGAGATAATTCACATCTCCCTGGTGAACTCCATCCTGAAAGATGGAATAGTTATTCTGATCAGTAAAATACTTGGTATAGCCAGAACCAAACTTATATTTCAGACCGATGGTATGATTTTCGTTGAATTCATAATTGAAACCCAGATTGGCATCAGGTCCATAATTTCTAGCATCTATGCGCCCTGCAGATTTTTGATATATCTGATGCTGATTTCCATTGATATATTCATCCAATCCCAACTTATCATAAGAATAGTAATCTGACCACTTCAATCCACCGAATACATCCAGTCCACCCACACGGTAATTGAGATTAGCCTGCTCTTGCCAGGCATTCTTCATGGCAAAACCATATTTTGCCTGAAAATTACCACTCCATCCATTACCTTGCTTCTTGACCGTAGTAATACGAATCACCGAATTGACCTGGGCATCATACTGCGCACCAGGAGTCGTGATAACCGTCACGTTCTTCACATCCTTGGAAGATATGGTTTGCAATTCATTTTTATCGGTCAGCTTTCTGCCATTGACATAAATCTCCGGTGTACCTTTTCCAAATACCGAACAGTTTCCATCCTTATCCACACGCACTCTTGGAACCTGCTTCAACAAGTCGGCAACCATACCTGCATCACTCAGTATTGTACCCTGCACCTGGGTCTGGAATCCCTCGCGAGTCAGTTTTGTCTTAGGGCGAACCGCCTTCACAATCACCTTCTGCAGGTTCATCGTTGCCTCCTTCAGAGTAATTGAACCAATCTTACCTGTATTATATGTATTGCTTGTCGTAATATAGCCCACGCAACTTACTCTTACTATCGCCTTTCTGACTCCGCAGGGAATCACGAACTGGCCGTTTTCATTCGTCACGCCACCATTTATCAATGAAGAATCACGAACATTCAGCAGGGCTACATTGGCGAAATCTACAGGGCGATGATGTGCATCTACGATGCGACCTATCATCTTGGTGGGAGTCTTCTGCGTACACTCCACAAAGATGTTTTCGCCATCTATCGTCATCTTCATCGGATAGAAGCCCATGATCTGGCGGATGGCATCCGGAGCTGTTCGCTTCACGATACTCGTTGTAACCGTGAAATCTTCCAGTTCATCATACATAAAGTTGATACGATAATCCTTGGTGCTCTTGGCAAGGATGGTGAGTGCTTCTGACATAGAAGTGTTGCGGAAGCTGCGGGTGATGCGTTGGGCATAGATGGTCTGAAGAGAAAGGCTCATCAGACCTGCCAGCAGCATGATATATCTTAATCTTTTCATCTTATTCCACGATTAAAGTTTGACCTTCATGACGAATATTCACTTTCTCGAAATGATTCAACAGTTCGATGATATCATCCAGACTCATGTTCTTCTCCAGTTGCAGGAAGAGACGGATATGGCGAGCCGACTCGTTCTGATAAGTTACCTGGAGATGGAAATGCCCGGCAATAGGAGTAAGGATATTCTGAAGCTCAGCGTTTTCGTAAACCAATGGGAGCTGGGCAAGACTTGCAGAATCTGACTTTTCTTCTATGTTGGATTTCTGAGGAGCAGAAACCTGCTGGATAGAATCCTTTCGGGATGACACGAGTTCGGTATTGCTGTTATCTGATGGCTGATGAGAACGGGTTACCAGATAAATGGCAGCAAAGGTGATACCGGAGACGACAAGGACGGCTGCAACGGCAGCCACCTTTCTCATCGGGTTCCAGAGAGAAAACAGCTTGGCAGTTTGCTGGGTTTCTGCATTCTGACTCATCTCTTCTTTCTGCTGCTTTTCTTCTTTCAGCTTCTCCCATTCTGCATCAATCGAAGGCATCTTCATCTTTTCCTTCGACTTTGCGAAATCCAGAGACTGTCGGGTCTCTACCAACTGCTGATAGAGTTCGTTCACTTCCTCATCGCCCAGAAGTTCATCCTTCTGAGTTTCGGAATACTTTTCGGGATGCTCCAGGAGATCGAGGAGCATATCCCATTTCTGAGAATCCATCTTCTGAGGATCTATGTCAGATAATTCATGTTTCATTTTCATTTCCTTTCTTCATTTTAGGGTTATTGTTTTCCTTTCAACTTTTCTCTGAGCGTTCGCAAACCTTTCACTATATGCTTGTTCACTGCCGAGATACTGATGCCCAGCTCCTCCGCCGTATCCTTATACGACATTCCTTCCCGATAGCACAATCGGATGACGGAAGCAGTCTGGTCGGTCAGGTCATGGTCGATGCAATCCACCGCAGCCTGCCATCGCTCTTCCAGACGAGAAGGTTCTTCCTCCGTCAATTTCTCTTCCGAGAGAGGAAGAAGCCGTTTCAATCGTTCATCTCTTTTCTTTCTGGCTATAAGATTGATGCAGGCATTCTTCACGCTCCGCATCAGGTAAGCCCGGTCTGGAACCAGCTGTTTATCCCACAATCTGGAGAACACATCGCTCACCACATCCCTCGCCTCCTCATTATCATGGAGCAAGGCAAAGGCGAAGCGATACATCTGCTCGTAATGGTCGTGGAACAGCCGTTCCATCCGCTGTTCATATTCTTCTGTCATCACGTCATTTTCTTCTTGTTTCTACTCTTATATACAAGCTTTCCTGAAATCAATTACCCCTAAAATGAAGAAATCTTCTATTTTTTTTGGAAAAACCGATGCAAAGGTAATAAAAAACTAGATAAAAGCTTACTCTTTCGAATAAAAAGTGTATCTTTGCACCAAGAAACAACATCATTATATTATGGGTAAACGAGCCATCATAGAAGCTTTACGCCATTATTTCAGCACCCAACCCGTACTGAAAGCCTGGCTGTTCGGTTCTTTCTCCAGAGGGGAAGAAACGAAGGATAGCGATGTCGATATTATGGTTTCTTTGGACAAGAGCAAACCTATTGGTTTAAAATTCTTCGGCATGTGGAGTGATTTGGAAGAACTCTTAGGGGCAAGTTATCAATAGAAGTGCAAAAATTTGAGGGGTTTCAGGCTTTATAATCTATACCTGAAAACACCGAGGGGTTTGGGGG
>ERZ773157.220-NODE-220-length-72718-cov-10.485846_pt1 | contig 72718 bp, 58 predicted proteins | sample MGYA00511480_ERZ773157 | MGnify/ENA primary metagenome ERZ773157 (study PRJEB29015, sample SAMEA2737863) | human gut metagenome | biome: human gut; feature: human-associated habitat; material: faeces | place: China | collected 2012 ... | reverse complement strand
TCCGATTTGTATTTCTGTTTGTTTTAAAAATGGGCAACTCCGATTGGAATTGCCCACTAATTCTACAAATTATCTTACTATGTTTATTCCAACGTCTTCATAGTAGGGAAATACCCACACCGCCTTTTTATATCTTTTCAAAAGCTCGCAAACCCTTGATTTTACCGGATTTGCGACGTTTTTGCTTTTTACGAAAGTTTATATATTCTTACAAAACCTACGCCATTTTGGCGTAAAATTGGCGTAGGTGGATATGGTGGGGTGGTGGGGATTCTACTATAAAACAGTTTAGATTTTATTGGGCTGAAAAAATTAAACAGCTTTTTTAGAATCTATCTTCCAACTCATCGTTTAAAAGCTTTTCTTTAATGATAATAGTGTTCTGCCATTGATATTCTCGCTTGACAACTCGTAGATCTCATCTAACTCAAGCATTAAGCCGGTGGGGTTTCGCCCTATTATTACATATTGGTTTTGCGCATCAAAAGCAATATACTGCCTCATTTTATCGTCCAACAGAATATCTGCATTGTCTATTACAAAAAGCTTATCCTTCGAATTTTTTATTGAAGCTTTGTAATTCTTTTTTTGGTCAAGGTAATTAAAGCACCTTATTCTTTTATCATTTGCAGACAGTTCTTCAATAAATGAATACAGAGCGGATTTGCCAACGCCAGAGTCGCCTGTGATAAAAGTAACGTTGTAATCGAGATGCAGATCAACGATGAACGAGGTGTGGGTAGTATTGATCTCTTGCATCACGATCGGTTTAATCTTCATCGCTCCACCACTCCTTCAATTCTTCATAATCATCTATTTCTCTGCATTTCTTCTTACTCTTATCGTACACGTTCACTCGTGTCATATCAAATGATATAAGCGGATAATCACAACAGATCTTTCCTTCGTCAAGAGAATAGATCATATCAAGAGCATTATCACCACATTCTCTTATGTCAAAAATCTTATCAGTATTGTACATTATATTCAATACCGTCTTGCAGCCACTGGAAAGCTTATCAGTGTTCAGCGTTGTCCCGTCAAAACGTGATTTAATTGTATATGGCCCGGTCAATTCAGCGTGGTCAATTTTTTCAATTATCTCATTTGCCCTACTATCCAGCATTTGAGCAGTATATTTGTTAAAATAAACATCGTTCAATTTAACAGTTTCTATTGATTTTGGAATCTGACCGTGTTTATATATTGTAATCATTTATTACCTCTCTAACTGCAACATATCTTTTAAAATGGAACACTGATAAATTTGTCTTGCCTTATCTTCCGAAGAAAGCCTATTTGTATCCAAACCGCAAATGTCGTCTGCTTGTCTGTTTTCCATTTCACAACAGTTATTAACAAAGCACTCTCCAAGATGTCCCTTGTCAGTTTCAAATCCTGTATTACGTGTAATGTCGTACAACAGTTTTGCTGACAACTGCTCTGTGTTGTAGTTGTTTGAATAGTTAAGACTATTCTTAAGTTCTATAAGTTTTTCTTGACTCCTAGAATTCAATTGTATATCTACAAAAACATCTTTTGCTCTAAGCAAGTCTATTCTCTTATCTTTCAATTCATCGTCTTTAGCAAATACCCAATCCTCTAATTTTTGAAAAGATAAAAGCGCAAATTCAAATGAATGGATTTCTTTTATTTGAACGTTTTCTTTTTGTTCTACGCATTCTTTTAACTTTTTCACTTCACGTACAACATCATGATTATCAACAGAACTATCTATTAGAATATAGTATTCGTTGCCATCAGCTTCAATTCTTGATGCTGCCTTTCGTAATTCTGTATTATTTCTTTTAGTTTGTACAGTAAACTCAGGATTTATCACTTTGAAAATGTTTTTCCAAAATTCAAACCCAGAAGCACTATCCTCGCACCAAACATATTTACTCATAATAAACCCCTAACTTTTTGCAATAAACAATCTGCTTTAATTATATCATTTTTTTATGCGTAAATCAAGATTAGAGACCTGTTCAAAAATAATCTCGTAAAGTTTTTCGTTAATTTTCGGCATTTTAGAGTTTCTACTGTTTATTTATTTTTATGGTATATCTTTTAGGTTCGGGGGTTTCATCTTGATATCTAAGAAATTCTTCGCTTTCAAAATCTGGAATCCCTTTGGAAAATTCCGACATTTTTTTCAGATAGTCAGCATCTTCTTCTACAAATAAAATATCATTCGACGAGCATTCGTTTATGGAAAATTTCACTATAAAGACATTGGAGTTTAAAGTGTAATTATAATCTGATATTTTGTCTATTTGGATTTCTTCAAAAGAATAATATATATTCAATATAAATAGTGCTGCTAATGCCCTTATTAATGAGTTTATATTAGCTTTATGTAATTCATTTATTCGATTATGTTTTACTGAACAGTATGCAACATAATAATCATTTTCATCATGGGAGATATATCCCATTGGGGCAAATTCATTTCCAAAACCATGTGTATCAGTAAAATACATATTGGGCGAGATTATCTTTACCTGTTTGTCCGACAAGTTCCACTTCTTATCAATCTGCTTAATTGCAGCTCCTATATTATCTGAACTGCACTTAAATTCTATTTTGTATAATTCTAAAAACAAAGACTCTATCTGTATACTTATAGCGATTAATAGGTCTGCTATTTTATTTGAAAATGTCCATATTTGGTTGTGCCCGTTTTCACTTGTTTCATCTGAAAAATGAATATAGTATGATAAATCTACAACGTCACTTTCTAACTTCTTATAAACTGACCAAAACATATTTGATTTGTCCGACATTTTACATACTCTCTTTCTCTGTTTTTTTGTTTTAAACTCAATAAACTTTTTAAGTTCAGCTCGCAACGCTACAATTTAGCTGTCAATTTCAACCTTTCAATATTGAAAATGGTAATGTATCTAATATATATATTATCAAGGTTAGTATAACGAAAATTGCCTATCAATTGCTTTTATTAAGTGTATATCATAAACCTATGTCACTTTCAAGCCATTCGGTATAGATAGATTTATTCAAGGGCGATTTTATAGTCATATCAAGTACATCACAATCTAAAAATAAAGCTCTATAATATCTACGGTCAGAGGCATCTAATCCTCTTACCTGTATTTAAAGTGTTATCATCACGTTTTTTGAAAATATTTGTTATTCTTATTATACCATTTTTCTGCGGGGAAAGCAAGCTGAATCGAAATAACAGCCACACCCTGTGCAATCAAATCAACACATAGTATGGCTTGTCTATTATTATTCCATTGCATTTAAAATAGAATAAATATTTTGTTCGGATAAATATCCGGAAGGGATATGGCTCTTGTTCTCGTGATACTCAAGGTTTGCTCTGCCATTAGTTTCTGCCACCAGCAATGCAGTAAAAAAACGCTCCCAACTGAAATACTTTTCACAATCTATATGTTCTGCCGGGTCAGCCAAAATCTCTTGAACATTATCGTTACGGTCAAAAATCGCCGAGCGAAGAATAAGCCATTCAAAACTCTCCGGCAAAAAAAGATCGATCTTATTATTTGATACAGACCTTAAATACATAAGCTCTTTGATTTCTGAACCAAGTGCCGCAGCGTCGGCTATTACAAGAATACGCTTACCTTTATGCTGTTCCAGTAATTTTACAATTCCGCTCTTTCCGTTAGAACTGATACATTCGAGATCGTGATCTTCAGTTGCTTTCTTAAAAAACTGAAGACCCGACCTGCTGTCTTCAACGATTACAATATCATACGGAAATGCTGATATATCATTTTTTGAAATGTTCTTATATATCTTCTCGAACTTCGGTTTTGCACCATTTTTATGGATCTTCCTGATAGCATCTATACTGTATGGAATTTGCGCCAACGGCTCTCTTGTTACAAGAACATAATAATTATCAGAACCCTGAATCGCTTTTGCAAACTCATAAGAAGATAGAAATGGTGTACTTTCTTCAACAAAAACAATGCTCTCGTGAGTTTTTTCAAGAATGGTTTCCCAATTAGCATTTGACAATACAAGGCAAGGTTTACTGCACTTTAAAATTACACCACTTTGTTCACCAAGTTCGGAATAGTTTCTCACCATGTTGATGAGTTTCGTTTTTCCGGTGCCGCTGTCACCTGTCAATATCGTTACATTTCTCTCAAGAGTAAAATTAAACGTTATGTGCCTGTTTTTTATTTGTATTTTTATTTTACCCCTCATTTTCTTCACCCCTCAAATATCTATCTGCAAGCATCAAATATTCAATTGGGTCTGTAATCACTTTTCTTTTCCCTTCATTTATTATTTTCACAGAAAAAGACTTTCCAAAGTCCATCAAATGATGCAATGACACCGTAATATCCTTATTTTCAGCCATTTCAAGCAGATACTTTGCACAGTTATCGCCGCAGTTTGAAATATTGAAGATCTTTTTAGGCTGATTATATATCAGCAGAAGAGTCTTAACGCCCGCTGACAATTCCGTAGAATTGAATTTGCCGAAAATATCGTTTTCTATAAGATCGGGGCCGATTACAGTTGAGTCATCAATATCCTTAATGATTTTCTTTGCGAATGGTTCCGTGACCCACATTTTATCATACTGATTTGCATAATAAACCTCAGTATTGTATATTTCTTTAGGGTGTTTTCCAAAAAATATTCTAAGCACAACACCATCTCCTTATAGCTATTATTCACAAGCGAAACGGACGTATACGCCCATACAGTTTGCCTTCTTGAAAAATTTTGTTATTCTCATTATACCATTTTTCTGCGGGGAAAGCAAGCAGGATCGCATAAAAAACAAGTCACACCCGTGCTGTCAAATCGGCACAGAGCGTAGCTGTTATCTTGATGATAATTTTGTTGTACATCTATAAGTTGGAATTTATCTTTCAGCAGCAATCAGTATAGCTCTGCAAGGCGAACCGTCCGCACCTGATAGATTTAATGGTGCTGCGTTTAAGAAATAAACTCCCTCTGAAACTTCTGCTAAACGTATCCCTTCAAGCAATACAGCGCCAGCTCCTAATAGGATAAGGTGTACTTCCATCGGAGCATTTTCAGGACCGACAGTTTGAGATTCATTACCAAGCAGTAAAATGTTTGATTCAGCAAACACTTTAGCTGCTTCCGCAGAGACCTCTGCATCTCCTTTGATAAGAATTCTCTTTGCCGCTTCTGAATTCTGTTTTTTCGCTTTTTCAAGTATTTCCGTGGCATCATCGGCAGAAACGATTCCATTATATTCTGCAACATAAGCCATTCCTATAAATGTATTTAAACTTACGGAATCTACAGTTTTTCCGTCTTTGATAAAATGAAATGGCGCATCTATATGCGTGCCGTTGTGAGCGCACATACTAAAAGCCGTCAGGTTATACAAATCGCCTTTTTCCATTGAAGAAATCACCCTTTTTTTCGGTGTCGGGTCGCCTGGATATACCTGACAGCCTAAAACCTCTTGAGAAATATCATAGATTTTCATTTCATATTCTCCTCCACAAATTCCGATTTGCATTTCCATTCATAATTATCCACTCTAACTTTTTTCTCACCTTGCCAAATACTTCTGATACTTACTCTTAGGCTTCTCAGGTATCGTCATAATAAGCCTGCTGCTTGCTATCATTGGCTTGACGTACCTTTCCATAACGTAAGCGATCGTCATTCTGCCATTGAAAAACTCCGCTATCTCATTCCTGCTTCTCGGCGTTTTACAGAATTCAAGTATCTCAGTTTCAATGTCATCTATCGGCACGCTTTCGGCGGCGCTGTTGTACAACGTCACCTTGAATACGCCTCTGTCGCTCTCGAATTTCGGCGCAGGCAAACCACTTTCTTCCATTGCATTTATTATCGTAGGTATGCCGCTGTATCTGTTCTCCGTTTCACCGAGTATCTCCATAGCACCCGCTATCTTAGGGTTTCTTGTGTCGGCAGACACTTTTCCCAATCTGTCAAGCGTCATTCTGCCGTAAAGTCCGCCGGGATTTTCTATCTCAAAACGGTCGCTGAACATCTTTATGGTTATAGGCGTCGTGTCCGTGTGGATACTGTAATCTCTGTGGATAAGAGCGTTCAGGATAAGCTCTCTTATAGCAATTACAGGATATTCCGTCTTGTCCGTTCGCTTGCCCGTGTTCGGGTCTATGATAGTCGCAGTTTTCATATTTTTGCGCACGAACACCAAAGCATCATTCAGCATCTGCACAAGTGTTCCGTCTATTCGCTGATTGTCTATAAAACGTTCGCCGACGCTTGCCGTACTGCTTATCTCAGTTCCGGGCACAGACACAGCCGTTATGCAAAGCTGCGGAAAAAATGCCTGCGGGTAGTTTGAGAAAAGCATTATCCCTGCCAAAGTCGGTTTGCCCTCGTCCGTGAAACCTTGCAAGCGGCATATTTCCTCATTTGAAAGCTCGGCAAGATTAGGCTTCTTGCTTTTCAGCAAGTCAAAATAGAGCTTGAATGTGTTGGTCTGAATGTCCTTTTCAAAGGCTCTTTCGCAAGTTCTCAGCTCGTCGTGAATGCTTTTTTTGAAAGCCTCATAGCTGTAAACCTCATATTCCGTCATAAGTCTGTCAGCGTCGTCCGACCTGACATATGAGCCTTTCAGCCTGCCCACACCGCTGTAAAAGCAGGGTTTGTCAGCATTATCTATCTCCTGTATCTCGGCAGATACGACAGTTTTGCCGTCGATAGATGCAACGGAAAACAGCGGTCTTATCACAGGAGTCATTTCCTGACACTGCGCCTCGACCTTTTTCATAAGGTCAGCAGCGTCATATACTCCACAGACAGCGTAGCCGTCATTTTCATCTACGCCGAAAATAATAACGCCTCCGCCCGACTGATTTGAAAAAGAGGACAGCGAATCACGCACCTTAGGGCAGCCCTTATTTGCCGCTTTTATCTCTATCTTGTTGCTCTCGCTGCGAACAAGCTGTATTTGTTTCACCATATCTACAAGTTCATTATCCAGCATTTTATCGCCTCCATAATATAATTATACTGATTTTATTAGAATTTGTCAAGATTAAATTCTTATAAAATTGTAATTTGTCTTATAAAAGTCTAATAAAAGCCGTATAAAATGAGGCGATGGCTTATAAATTGATACGGGAGTACAAAAAAATCACCGATACAGGCACAAAGACTCGTATCGGCGATTTTTTTTTACCCATAGTAATTTGATCGAAAAGCCCGCTTAGCCTACCTCAGCTCAGCGAACTAATATAATACCCTAGTGTACTCTTAGGATTAAGCTCCGAAAGATCAACAGCTACGCCTACCGTCATGCCTAGCCGCTCGCGGTCTGCCTGTGATACGTCGAACTCTATGCCCCACGCGTTGCCGTCTATGTTTATCCACGCCGTCGGGCCGAACGTTCCGCCGTCAAGCGTTGCGCCCTCCAGGCTCGGGCAAATGGCTTTCAGCTCGTTGTACGTCATTCCAACCTGCACGCCCTCGGTGATGTATCCGCCCGGCGTGACGTGTATCGCGTACGGAAAATCAAGCGTGCCGATGTTCTGTATGTCCATGGTGTAAAAGCCTATCTTCGTGTTCGGGTACACGTCGTCGTTCTCCACGGCGATGATGTTTTCCTGCCCCACTGATATAAAATCCATGCTGAAATCGTCGCCCAGTTCGGCAAAAATATCGTCCGCCGTTTCGTAGATAAGGTCGTTCGCATACACCGTGTCGTCGTAAATGTCATACGGCGCAAGCGTGGTCACGGGCTTAGTCGTGGTCGCCTCGGCGGTCGTTGTGGTGGTAGTTTCCGTCGGCTGAGCGGCGCTGTCAGATTTTTCGTCTGCCGATTTTCCGCCGACCTCGATAAGAAAAGTCGCCGAATGTTCGTCACCGTCTGAATCATAATGGCTCTCAGTGATCCTGAAATCACCCGCATTGTCCACACCAATGCAAGCCTGAGCCTTGCAGGTGCTTCCGATAGGCGCTTCATTTGGGTTTCTCGCAACGTCGCCCGGGTAACTGTAACCCATAACGCCATTGCTGTCTATTATGGTGTCCTCCATGTCAAAGAAAATGCCCTTTGCTATGCCGTCCTCGTCCTCGTAACCGATGTTTGTATATTCGTAGTCCACGATATAGACCGCCGCAGGTTTTTCGTCCGCATACTCGTTGCGCTCAGTCGTTTCCGTGACTCCCGTGATGGTAAGCGACCACTGCCCATCAACTGTCCAAGTTTCGCCAATGGTGTAGTAGTCTTTCTTCTTGCTTTTTTTGACGCTGCCTGAATCGCTGTCAGAACAAGCGGTGAGCAGCAACAGCGCGCCCGTGAGGACTATTGCTGTTAGCTTTTTTATGGTCATTTGGTTGCACCCCCTATATCTTGATCTCGATAGCAAGCAGCTTTTCCTCAGTTTTCTCGATCTCTTCAAAAACTACGCCTTTCGTTCTTACAATGTACTTGTCCACCGTTTCATGAAGGTCATTTTTGATAGCTTTTGCCGTCTTTACGTTTATCTTTATCTCTGCAAAAAGCTTTTTCATAAGCTCTTTGGTAACGTCCTGGTTCATGAATTTCAGTATTTTTCCCGTTGATTCGGCGATCCTTTCCACCTGCTGACTTACTTCTTCTTTGAAAGCCTTTGTTGCGTCAAAAAACATTATTGGGTCGTTCAGCAGCTTTAACGCGTCCATACCAAAAACGATCGCGTAATACTCTTGTGACAGCTGCTGATAATAATCATACGCATCGTTAAACTCTTTATTTAGTTTTCTTACAGAATTATAAACGAACTCGGTGAATTCTTTGTTTATCTTCTCTTCAAATTCATCCAGCTTATGATGCTTTCGCAGAACAAAGCTTGTACTTGCCACCATATCATGAAGCTTATCGTGCTCGCTGCGAAACATTTGGTTAGCGTGCTCTTTTATTTTATACGGCACTTTTACCTTGTAATTGTTCCACAAGTTGCGGATAATGCAGTTTACTACCTCTTCGCGTCCAAACTTTTTTACCTCGCCAGAAATAAGTTTTTTCTCATAGTTGTTTACAAATATCACCGAGTCAGCCAAAACGCCGCCGTCTTCAACTATGCGCCTTTTCATGCGCTCCGCTCTGTCGTCGTTCTCAGATTTGCAGTGGGTTATCACAACGTTTACGTTGTTTTTCTCAGCTATAAGGTTGTTTATTATGCTTATCTCAAAATCTTCCACTCTGTCAGAGTCGGCGCTAAGGCAGTAGATTATGGTGCTGAACCATTCATTGATAGAGTGCTTGCCGTATTCTGCTACCTTTTCGATTATCTGCTTGTGCCATTCGTCCGCTTTATCGGGTTCAAGACCCCAGCTGTCGCATATCGAAAAAGATATTCGGTCGTTATCTTTCAGCTCGAAAGAATATTCGTGCAGACCCTCCGCCGTTACGGGCTTTCCCGCACCCGTCTCTGCGACCTCTTCGCCAAATATGTAATTCAGCAGACTGCTTTTGCCAACGCCCGATTTGCCGGCTATCAGTATATTAGTTTTTATCTTGTCGCCTTCCATTATTTTTTTGCTCCTTTTTTCGTATCCTTGAACATATCAACTGCAGCTTTTACTATTTTCTTTACAATGTTCTGCTCGTTGCCCTTGCTGATCTCTTTCATTACCTTTTTCAGATTTTCACCAGTAAAGAAGTCGGAGATCTTTGTTAGCATAAGATCTTTTGAACCGCCACCCTCAATGCAGGCTTTAGTATACTCCTCACAGATCTTCGTTATCGCAACGCCTAGGGTAGCCGTAACAGTAGTTGCCACTGAAACATTTACCGTAGCTTTCGCCGCGCCGCCGACAAATGGGATCACCGAAAGCAGCTGAGAAGCCAGCGTTTTTCCTATATAAGAAACGAAGCCCGCTCCGGCTAAATTTTTCACAGCGCCCTTCATATCATTATCTATTCCGTAGCAGCTTAAAATATCCATCGCCATTTTTACCTGTATGCCCATAAGCGGTACCGAATCGGAAAGTGGCACGGGTACAAATGATGTAGCCGTAACAATACCTGCGGCTAAAGCCGCGTATTTCGGTATCTTGTGCTTTATCATCATTTCTGCCATTTGACCCTGCGCTTTTTTGAGCGACGGGATAAAGCTTTCTCTGAGGTAATCGTCAAGATTATGATGTGCCCAGCTGTTTATCTCAGATTTCTGCACATACTCGTCGCCAAGATCGCTGTTAGTAGAATAGGTAAACACCTCAATGCCGTTTATCCTATTGCGTTTTCCGGCTTCGCCGACAGCGTCCTTTATCTGAGCGACTTCGTTCTCGTCAAGATTATCCACCTTTGTAATAATAACGCACACGGGGATATTTCTCGCCTGTATGTCTTTTATCAGCCTTTCATCGAGATCCATGAAGCGGTTATTTATGCAGTACCAAACCTCGTGGATGTGCATACCCAAATCCGCAGAATATGTATTTTTGCGTTCGTCGATAAGATCTATTATATTTTTGTAAAAAGCGCTGTTTTCCGGCGTAGACGAGCTTTCTACCTCGTAGCCCTCAGTGTCGAACAAGGTAATGCTCTTTGAATGATACTCGTGTATGCCCCTTGTCTGCGGTTTTCCGCTGCTTCCGACAGGAGCGGCACTATCCTTATCAAACTCGAAGAAGTCGTTTATAAGGCTGCTTTTGCCAACGCCGGTAGCTCCGCACACTATGATATTGATATTTTTTGAAGCATTTTCCTTTACTTCTTCATAGCACTTATCATAGTCAAAGTTTTTTACGTCAAATTTCTTGTTGATGTTTTCGTTCATGTCAAAAACTCCTTTTCCTTATTGATTTGTCAATTATCAGCTATAACTGACATAATAATACGTTTTTGTATGTTAATTATAACACATTCTTTTTCACTTTTGTTAAGCTGGCTGCTTAGTATAACGTTTTCGTAAGATATTTTTTTATTTTAACAAAAAACATGGCACAATCCGCTTCTTATACAAATATCGCATTATTTCAAATACTTTACATCATTATATCACATTATTTCACATATTTCAACCCCTTTATAGGAAAAATTCCGACATAATGCATAATGATATAGGATAAAATATTATATATGGGGGTGCAAATAATGTACGAGAACAAATTCATGTATGACAATAATTTTGCTTTGAGGATCTCAAAACTTCGCACACAGAAAGGTGTTTCCGCAAGGGATATGAGCTTATCTATTGGACAGAACGCAGGGTATATAAACAATATCGAAACAGGAAAAGCCCTGCCCTCTATGACCTCTTTCTTTTATATCTGCGAGTATCTGGGCATTACGCCACAGGAGTTTTTCGACGCCGACGCCGAGCAGCCAAAAGAGCTGAGTAAGCTGATCTCTGACCTGAAAAAGCTCAACAAAAGGCAGCTGGAGAACATTGCAGATATTGTTAATGATCTTGCTAATGGGAATAGGCGGTGAGAGGGGAAAAGGTAAATTTGTACGTCTGCCACATAGACAAGACCGACACTTTGAAGCATGATTATAAGGTAAATAGGTACAGGAGAGGTGAGTTCAGTACAAAAAAATCACAGCCCCCTCGAAAGCTGTGATTCCTTTTCAACTCAATACTCCTCCGCCAACAGCAGCGTAATATGATCCACATCGTCGATCATATACGCCCTGCCGTTTACCTCCACGTCGGTCGGTATGAAATATTTAAGCTTAGCCTCGGGGCATTCCTGCATATGATAAATGTGCAGGAATTTTTTTCTGCCCTTTGACCTCTGTCACTATCTCGAAAACTTGCAGATAATCAAGCTGTCCGCTGACCTTTTCTCGCATTTGCTCTACGGCTGAAAATAACGCCACTTGCAATTCAATAGGGAAGTTTTCTGCCACGCCGCTTGTGACGTATCTGCTTCCGCTGAATGTGTATGCCATAAAATACCTCCTAATAATATTCCCCCACCAGCACCCTAGCCTCCTCGATACATTCCATCAACATACTCCTGTCGCAAAGCATACCCTCTATCTCCTCGTCCGTGTAGCCCATATCGTAAAGCAGCATAAGATCTTCCTGCGATACCCCGAACATTCCGCATATATCAAAAAGTTCATCATCGTCATAAGCGGGCTTTCTGTATCCATAATAGTTCCAGCCATAGCAAAATTCGTTTGGAATAAAACTGCTTTTCTCAAAACGCCCACGCTTGTCAATGCTTATGATCTCTCCCTCTGTGCCCTTTATCACTTCAAAAGGCAGCTTTTCAAGGAAACTGCCTTTCAGCACGTTCTTCATAATGTCCTCTGTGGACGTGTACACATACAGCCCTAACTGCTTGTAATGGATAAGGCAGAGCGGATTGTCGCCCTTTGCGATGAAAAGCTTGTTCTTGTCGCTAAGTATCGTGAATACGAAAGAGCCTTCTACCGCCTCTGACATCTTTGCTATGGTCTTGAAGTCAAGTCTGCCGTATTTCTCGATAAGCTGTGCGGCAACGTAGCTGTCAGTTTCTATCTTGCTTTTCGGCAAACGTTCAGATTTTGCAAGCTGACTGTCGTTGTAAAGCACGCCGTTGTGACATAAAGCAAAAGACCCGTCCGCAGTTTTGCCTGTGAACGGGTGGTTATTGTAAATGTATCTGGCGTCGCCTTGGGTAGTCATTCTCGTGTGACCTGTGAGGATAACTGTGTCCTCAGGCACATAAAGCCTTACCTTGTGAGCAGGTTTTGCTCTCTTGAAAACTTTAAGTTCGCCGTGTTTCACATACGCTATTCCCGTTGCGTCTTTACCCCTCACCTCTGACTCGACGGATAATCTGTTGATAAGTTCTTTCATCTCGCTCCTGCTGAGCGAACGTCTGTAATTCACAAATCCAAATATCGCACACATAGTTAATCCTCCTCGCTGACAGGCTCGTTAACATAGAGCCTTTTCTCTTTCAGATACCTGATAAGCTCTGTATATTCAGGCTTTATGCCCAGCACAAAATCCGCCCAGGATTGCTTGTTCAGCTCATCGTCATTAAGGCAAACTGCATTTTCGCATATGCTGTCAACAAGTTCAAGCGTAGCCATAAAGCTGTTGAATTTCAGAGTGCCCCTGAACAGCCTTATCTCCACAGTATCAGCATTTGTTATGTTCACACAGGCATATCTGCCCTTAGTGCTTTTCTTTGCCTTTTCAAGTATCTCTTTCGGCTTGTCATTGTAACCGTGTCTTGCTGCCCAGCGGTCAACGCTGTATGCAGTACGCCGTGAGAACTTGAAAAGCTCGTTCCAATGGCTCTCGAAAAAGAACATTATTCTGCTTATGACTTCTTCCTGTTCCTCGTAGGAATATCCAAGCTGCTTTCGGCCTATATGGACGTGAAGTCCGCAGGTAGACGTATTATGCGAACGGTAGCCAAGGGCAATGGCTTTTTTTACTATCTCGTCCCACGGGAATTTCTTTCGATGAAAATCTATTGAACAAGGGTGGCTGACAAGTTCCATTCCCTCGTCCAGTGAGCCGTCAGACTTTATGTAAAGCACTTCGTTCTGACTATTAGCTGTATCATATATCTTTTCCGCGTTATCATCGTATCTTCCCGCACCGTCTATCTCCAGTTCAACGCCGTAAAAACGCACGTTGTCTTCTTTCGGCAGCTTGTAAAACACGGGCTTAGGCTTGTAGTAATAATCGTTGATGTAATCGCCGTTATCACAGCAATCGTCATAACATTCACGGCAATAGGCATTATCGCCGCGCCAGTACGTATCGTCGGAATGCACGATAGTTTCGCAGTTTGAACAGCGGTAATAATGATTATCATAGCAATCTGTACAGAGGATAGTATTCTCATCGCTCACGGTATTCTGTTCGATACAGCGTTCGCCACAATGGTCGCATACCACAGTTTCGTTATCGTAGCAATCCTGACAAAGTATCTCGTTTTCGACTTCATAGCATTCCGCCTCGTCCTCTAAAGCGCAGCCGCAAATGCTGCAATGGGTAAGTTCGCTCATTTTAAAACTCCTTTACAAAATACAAAAATTAAAGGCAGACCCGAGGCCTGCCTATGGTGTTCACTCGTCCTTTTCTGCGATGTAGGTGATGATCTCCTGTGCTATCTCCACCAGCACGCTGCCCACAAGCACGAGTATGACTTTAGCTTTGTTCATCGTAACGCCCTCCTTTCCGCATTTGCGTTACTTCATAAAGATGATGTATATTTGTAAAGATCAAGTTTCCGTAAAAAGCCTATTTAAACCGTCGAACATTAAGATAAACCGATATTTTTTGAAAGGAATGATAAATTATGTTTGACGATATTCCCGATATACTTACCGCTAAAGAATGTCAGCAGGTTTTAAAGATAGGCAAAAACTCTATGCTCCGTTATCTTAAAACAGGGGAGATAGAGGGGTTCAAGATAGGCAGCAGGTGGAGGATATACAAGTTTAGTGTTATTGAGTTTTTGAGGAAGAGGTGAAAAAAGAACCGCCCATGTACTGTGTTTTTCAGTACAGGGGCGGGTACTTATCGCTGTTAATTCATATGAATTTTTGCTAATTTAGTGCTGATTATTTCATAAGTATGATTTAATTGAAACTTCTTGATTTTATCTAAGTCTGTGTTGTCTTTGATTATCTTTTGAATATGTTTTTGAAATTCTTTAATTGCATTACAATTTTTCTCATTGATTAGACTAAAATCCAACGACCATAGTATATGTTTTATGCCATCCAAATCTTTTGGAGTAAATTCCTGCAAGTACTCTTTCAGGTCATCCAAAGACATTTGTTCGATCATGTAGTTTACATTTGTTTTTCTCAAATCATCGCCTAATTCCAAAGTTTTATCAATATACTTACGATATCCTTCTAAATCTTTTGAAAATTCTATTTTGGCATTATTTTTTAATTCGTTTAGTATTATTTCTTTGATATTGTCAAATTCCCTTTTATCATTTGGATTGCTAAACTCTAAAAAATAAGAGAAAAATTTAATGTTGCTTGGATTTGCCTTTTTTATGTTCTGAACTATTTTGTTTATTATTTTGTCATAATCATCTATCTCCAAACCAATATCATACTTAAGTAATATGAGGTAAGAAACTATTTTTGAGTATTTATTTAAACTGATTTTCTTAATATCATCTAATTTACTATATATATTGTTTATAGCTTCTTTAACTTCAGATTCGTTATAAAGATTATATTGAATTAATACCAAAATATCGACATCATCTTCTTTTTGGTCTACAAATAAGAGGTAGCGATCATACTCTTTTATAGCCAATTTTATATCATCAATATCCAATATTTGCCGATTTATATAATCATAGCAAAATCTCAACAGAGGATACTTGTTATACTCTGACAGTGATACATCAAAAATAGAATTTGCTTCAAATTTCAAACTATGATCTGTAAGTCGTTTCTGCAAATAGAATGCAATTCCCACAAAAACGCTTTTTTTGAATTCTGCATTAGATTCGATGTTATTCTCATTCATGAATTTAAATATATCACAAGTTTTTTGACAAGCCACTATAAATTCACGATAATTATTTATTTCTGTTTGAAATATCCCATTTCTTCTAACATTCACGCAGTCCTTTATTTCTTTCAGATCATCATTATTAAAAGAATCTATAATACTATTTATAGTCTGCTTATAGTCTGCTGAAAACTGCAATGTATCAGATACTGTTTTCTCTTTTATCTTGCGATATGTAGATTTAATACTGTTGTCTGTCTCATTTGATTCGCCCAAAGGAGATATCTCTTTTTCGTTTGCGACCAACAGTATTTTTACCCCGTCGCATTCGCATAAGTTGTTAACATATCCCATCAATTCAATAAGATCGATCTTAGTTCTTTCTATATCCTCTAAAACGATAAGTTTACCTGTTAGATTTATAGACTCGTAAACTTTTTGAAAATCGTCATCGCTTAGTTTTGCAATGTCGACGTTAGCTATACTAGTCAACCCATTTAAGAGCGTTTTGCCAATAATTTTAGCAGCAACACCAGCAGTAGTCGCTAATTCAGACTTTGGCTCTTTTATTAAAGTACGCAAATCAACGTAGATAGCCTTGCTTATATCTGCAATGCTTGTAATCCCGTATAATGAAACAATAACGCAATCATGTTTTCCGCCCTCGTCAGACTCCAAATGCTTTTTCAAAATATTTTTTACATAATAGCTTTTTCCCGAACCCCAGGCTGAAGTAAGCATGATCGCTCTTCCTGTTATATCGTTTTCAACATAATTTTTCATGTACTTATTTAGTTCTTCATATGTCATTTTCTTAGTTAACCTCCATAATATGTCCAATTTTATCTATTGAAAATATTATATCGCATTTTACCAAAAAGTCAACAAGAAACATTTCCCTTGCTCTTGCAATTTTTGTAAAAATGAGTAATTCGTATAAACAGTTTTTGTTCTGTTTTGTTCACGTCTTTATGCTATAAATCATATCAGCTCAAGCATTTTCCACCAAAAGTATTGAAAGCCCTCTATTTTCATGGTATAATATACATATTGATTAACTTATTAGTACAAAAATAATATAATGGGGTGAATGAATGAAACCAATAATATTCGTCGATACAGAAGTCAGCGAAGCCGATAACAAAGCTTACGATTTCGGAGCAGTTAGCGAAAGCGGAGAAAAATTGCATACGGGTTCTTTCAGCGAGTTTCATTCGTTCATTTCAAACGCAAAGTATCTTTGCGGACACAATATTATTGACCACGACTCAAAATACATAGCCGCTCCCGAAAATGCTGAATATATCGACACTCTCTACCTTTCACCTTTGATGTTCCCGAACAGACCTTATCATAAGCTTTTGAAGGACGATAAGCTGTGTACCGATGAACTTAACAATCCGCTGAATGACTCTCTGAAAGCAATGAGCCTATTTTATGATGAGATAAATGCTTTTCAGAGCCTTGATAATGAACTGAAACAGATATACTATATGCTTTTGAAAGACTGTCCATATTTTTCAGGCTTTTTCTCATATCTTGACTATTCAGCAGATGACGACCTTGAAACCGCTATATTAGTTTATTTTTCAGGCAGAATATGCGAAAACGCACCATTATCAGATTTTATTACCTATTCACCGGTTGAGCTTGCTTACTCACTTGCTATGATATCTGCGACTGAAAAATATTCGCTTATACCAAGGTGGGTGATAATGAATTATCCAAAGGTCGACGCAGTTCTGAAAGCATTAAGAAATACGTCATGTGGCAAATGCGGCTACTGCAAGTCTGAACTTGATCCTAAAAAATATCTCAGCAAATACTTTGGATACCCTGATTTTCGTACATATAATGGTGAGCCGTTGCAGGAAAATGCAGTGAATGCCGCCGCTGAGCATAGATCTCTGCTGGCTATCTTCCCAACCGGCGGCGGTAAATCACTTACATTCCAGATCCCCGCACTTATGGCAGGCGAGACCGAAAGGGCGCTGACTGTTGTCATTTCGCCTTTGCAGTCCTTAATGAAAGATCAGGTGGATAACCTTGAAAATAGAGGTATCGCTGACGCTGTTACCATAAACGGTTTGCTAAGCCCTATTGAAAGAGCTGAGGCTATCGATCGAGTTGAATCAGGGCTGGCTTCTATTCTGTATATTTCTCCTGAGTCGCTTCGTTCTGTTACGATCGAGAGGCTGTTTTTGTCACGCCATATTGCAAGATTTGTTATTGATGAGGCCCACTGCTTTTCTGCGTGGGGACAGGATTTCCGTGTTGACTATTTGTATATCGGCGATTTTATAAGAGAGTTGCAGGAGAAGAAGGGCGACGGCTGCAAGATACCTGTGTCTTGCTTTACTGCAACGGCAAAGCAGAAAGTTATAAGCGACATCAAAGAATATTTCAAGAATAAGCTTGACATTGAGCTTGAACTGTTTGCAACAAGTGCGTCAAGAACGAACCTCCGCTATGAGGTTTTGTATAAAGAAACCGACGCTGAGAAATATGATGCTCTGCGCTCACTTATCGAGCAGAAAAATTGTCCCACCATAGTATATGTATCGAGGACTAAACGTACAAGAATACTTGCCGAAAAGCTTACGAGCGACGGATTTAAAGCCCGAGCTTTCAACGGAAAAATGGAGAGCAGTGAAAAGCAGGAAAATCAGGAAGCTTTCATTAATGATGAGATACAGATCATCGTTGCTACATCGGCTTTTGGCATGGGAGTTGACAAGGCCAACGTCAAGCTCGTTGTGCATTATGATATTTCAGATTCTTTGGAGAACTATGTGCAGGAGGCCGGCCGTGCAGGACGTGACCCGTCCCTTCAGGCAGAATGTTATGTATTGTTCAATGACAGCGACCTTGATAAGCATTTTATGCTGCTCAATCAGACAAAATTAAGCATAAGCGAGATACAGCAGGTCTGGAAAGCTGTAAAAGACCTGACCAAAACACGTCCTGAGGTATGCTGTTCGCCGCTTGAAGTAGCAAGGCAAGCCGGCTGGGACGACAGCGTTGCCGACATAGAAACGAGAGTGAAAACGGCGATACAGGCTCTTGAAAATGCAGGTTATCTTCAAAGAGGTAAAAATGTTCCCAGAGTATATGCGACCAGCATACTTGTAAAGAATATGATAGAAGCATCTCAGCAGATAGAGTCGTCTTTGCGTTTTACTGACGAGCAGGAACGTGTTACAGCCAAACGAATAATCAGCTCGCTAATATCAAGCAAGAGCATTTCCAGAGCAGGCAATGATGACGCTGAGTCGAGAGTCGATTATCTCGCAGACCGTTTAGGCTTACAGAAATCAGATATTATCCACTCGATCCAAATGATGAGAGAAGATAAACTTCTTGCCGATACCAAAGACCTCACAGCGTATATTTTCAAAACAGATACTGAGAACAAATCGCTTCTTGTGCTGCGCAAATTTCAGACACTTGAAAAGTTCTTGCTTAACTACATTGACGCAGACAAACTTTGTATGAATTACAAAGAACTTAACGAAGCGGCACTTGCAAACGGAATAAAGTCAAGCTCTGTCAATTCGATCAAAACGTTGTTTTATTATTGGACAATACGAAGCTACGTTCAGAAAGAGCAGGACGCCGCCACAAATAAAGTGCTTATAGTTCCAAAGCTTAATATCAAGACCCTTGCCGAAAAACGTGAAAAAAGTTATCGCATTGCTGAGTTTATCATTCATTACCTATTTGAAAACAGCGACTTTGTATCAGGCGAAAAAGAAGAAGTCTTGGTAGGGTTTTCTATCCTTGAGCTTATGAACGCATATGACGCTGACGTTTCGGAGGAGGACATCGAGGAAGCGTTGCTGTTTCTTTCCAAAATAAATGCTATCAAGCTTGAGGGCGGATTTCTTGTTCTGTACAGCGGAATGAGGATAAAAAGGCTTGTTCTCGATAATAAGATCAGGTACAAGCTTGAGGACTACAAACAGTTGAATGAATTTTATCAGCAGAAAATACAGCAGATACATATTGTTGGCGAATACGCAAATATGATGGTGCGAAACTATGATGAAGCTCTGCGTTTTGTCAATGACTATTTCCAAATGGATTATAAGAAATTCTTGTCGCAGTATTTTTCGGGGGAGCGTGCCACTCAGATAGTAAGAAATATCACGCCTGCAAAATACAGTCAGCTTTTTGACACACTTTCTGAAAGACAGCTTGAGATAATTCGTGACAATACATCTCAACACATTGTTGTTTCAGCAGGCCCCGGAAGCGGTAAAACAAGAGTGCTGGTGCATAAGCTGGCGGCTTTACTGCTGTTGGAGGACGTAAAGCACGAACAGCTTCTCATGCTGACTTTTTCAAGGGCGGCAGCTATCGAGTTTAAACAGCGTCTAAAAAAGCTCATCGGTAATGCGGCAAGCTTTGTGGAAATAAAGACTTTCCATTCATATTGCTTTGATCTGCTTGGTAAAATCGGAAATATCGAAGATTCAGAAAATATCGTCAAGGACGCAGGCGAGCTTATAAAAAGTGGTGATGTAGACCTTGGCCGAATAACCAAAACAGTGCTTGTTATCGACGAAGCACAGGATATGGATAAATATGAATATCAGCTTGTGGAAGCACTTATGGAGCGTAATGATGATATGCGTGTTATTGCCGTGGGTGATGATGACCAAAACATATATCAGTTCAGAGGCTCTGATTCGGCATTTCTAAAAAAGCTCATCACTGAGCACAATGCTAAACAATACTCTCTTGTTGATAATTACAGAAGCTGTCAGAGCGTAGTTTCTTTCGCCAATAGATTCGTAAAAGAAATATCTGACAGAATGAAGGATGAGGATATTGTAGCTGTTTCGCAGTTCAGCGGTGAAACAAAGCTTATAAAGCACAGTGGAAAATACATAGAAACTGCCGTGGTGGACGATATAGAGGCTGAAAATGTGGCAGGAACTACCTGCGTCCTTACAAACACAAACAGAGAAGCTCTGATCGTAATGGGCATTCTCAAACAACGGAATATTCCCGCAAAGCTTATCCAATCTATCGACGGCTTTGATATGTATGACATAGCGGAGATACGTTACTTTTTGAAGAAGCTTCAAGTAGAGGGTGAGGAGGTCACGCCCGTTATAAGCGATACCCAATGGGAAAATGCCATTGAAAAGCTGAAACAGCAATACTGCAATAGCGAATGTCTGCCGTTGATACTTGATATTCTCACCGCTTTTGCAGAAACCAATGCAAGAAAATATCGCACTGACTTTGATATGTTCCTGCACGAATCAAAAATAGAGGACTTTTATCAGAGCAAGCAGGGTGTGGTCACTGTGTCAACTATGCACAAGTCAAAAGGCAGAGAGTTTGACAATGTTTTTATGATGCTGAATGATCCTGACATTGATACCGACGAATCAAAAAGAAAACTATATGTTGGGATAACAAGGGCAAAATCACTTCTGCACATGCACTACACGGGTGATGTCTTTGATAAATTTACAGATGCAGCGTCCACAGACGAGATCGACCTGCACTCATACTCTAAGCCTACCGAACTGATAATGCAGTTATCTCACCGAGATGTGTATCTTGACTTTTTCAAGGATAAAAAGCTGCTGATACTGCAACTGCGAAGCGGCACGCACCTGTACGCACAAAACAACAGATTGTATATTCGATATAAAGAGAGACTGTTGCCTGTTTTGCAGTTCTCTTCAGCTTGTTATGAAAAGGTCAAAAAATTAATTGCAGACGGATACAAACTTTATGACGCAAAAATACGTTTTATATGCGCTTGGAAAGGCAAAGAAGACGAAACCGAAACGGCAGTAATTCTGCCTGATATTTATTTTAAGTTGTGAAAGGCTTAAATATATAAATACTTCAAATTTACATTTATATTCGTGAGGTAAGTGAAGAGTCAAAATCTATGATGCAAGATAATGTAGGTTTCTATTTGTTTTAGTTCAATAGTCAACGCAAAACTTTCAGACAGGGAAATATATCTTAAATTTAAGACTATGGCTTATAAATTCAATATAGAAAAGCTATAAAAAGAAAGCTTCAATCGGTGACAAAAGAAATAACGACCATACAAGAGTGGATATTCTCCTGTTTGGTCGTTTTCTTATGTCCAAGTATCATAATGGCATCCGAGGTTATTTATCCTTTATTCAAGCTGACTTTTCTTTCTCTTTGCAGCTTGTTCGTTTTCCATATATCGGGCAAGCGTCCTCTGACTGTCACGCTTCTGCTGTGCAGGCCTTGAAAGCCTATCCGCTTCTTTCTTTACCTAAGCTCTCCGAAATTTCTTTCAGCGTGGACTTCTCCTTACCGCCCAAAAACAGCATCGTATCACAGTTGCCTTCGATCGTGTCTGCATTGTCTTTGTAGATAGCCTTTAGCTGGCTCTTAGCTTGCAAGATGATACTTGCCGATATTTCACGGCTTTGGATAGTCGCAATGAGCTTCTCAAACTGCGGTATTTCGCCAATATTGGCGAACTCGTCTAACAAACAGCGTACATGATAGGTCAGCTTTCCACCTGGGGAATTATCTGCTTTGGTGCAGAGTAGGTTGAAAAGCTGGGAATACATGATAGCCACGCTCCGTCGGAGGACGCCGCTCTTGAACAGCTTGAACGTGTAACGGAAAAGTGGGAGAAAGATTATCCCAACGCCATGAAGAGCTGGTACAAAAATTGGGATGTGATCTCGCCAATCTTCAAGGTTTCCGCACAGGTCAGAAAGGTCATTTACACCACCAATGCCATTGAAAGCCTTAACAGCGGCTATCGCCGTCTGAACAAGCAGAGAAGCGTATTCCCCAGCGATACGGCGCTTTTGAAGGCTTTGTATTTAGCGACCCACGAGATAGCCAAGAAGTGGACTATGCCGCTGAGAAACTGGGGCAGAGTTTTGGGAAAATTGGAAATTATGTATCCCGACAGACTGACTGCTGAAGAAACTTGACAAATTACGGTAGTTATTGTATACTGTAAAAAAAGGAGCGGCTGTTTTTCAAGCCGCTCCACAACATCGTTTTTTATCACAGTTGGTGAATTTACAGAGAATTTTTCGCAGGGCCACCTGTTGCCGAGAATTTCTTCGGCTTGCTGAAAACAGAGCTTTTCTATTTGCAGGAATTTCATTCTGTCGAGCATTTTATTGAAGAGCTTCATGAATACATAGAATGGTACAACAACAAACGCATCAAGCTTAAGCTTAATGGTCTATCTCCTATAGATTTCAGACAGGAAGCTGCATAACAAAATTTTCTTTTGAATCTATGTCTAACTTTTTGGGGTCAGTTCAATTTCGCTAAAAAAAGTGCTATTTTCGCCAAAAGTATTGACATAACATCCATGATATTGATAAAATAGTTATATAAAGGGGGCTTATTTATGAAAATAATGGCTTTTGCAACAGCTTTAACATTGGCATTGGGCGCACTGACGCTTCCGTTTTCTGAAAGCGGATATAATTTTGCCTACAAAGCTGCTGCTTCCGCACAGGCCGGTACGAACGATTTTAAATATGACAGCGCAGATATTTTTACTGCCGATAGCTTGCTTGACAGAGCGATCTTGCCTGACGGAGAAAGGATCTTTGACCATGACCCTATACTGGCATATACGCCTACTACCCGTGATTGGCTGTTTAAACAAACAGCGGAAGAGGTAGTAGACAACAGTTGGCTTATCTCGGCGGACACGCTCTGGCTGAATGCTGAAAAGGCTTTCAGTTTTGAATTTGTAGGCGAAGATTCGGTGTTTACAAGACAACAGTTTGTATATGAAACAATAATCATGGATTACCTTACATATCAGTATCAGTCAGATGAGTTTAAATCTGATATTGAGAAATCCACTACAAAATTCATGTATAAAATTGAAAAGAAAGTCTTAGACAATGAAATTTTAAGTGATGAAGCTTTTGACAACAAGATCAAAGGTATGTCAAAAGAGGACGCCGCTGATTTTGCTAAAGAGCAGAATTATCTGAAGAGATTCAACGAAGTCAATGTTTCGGCTTATGACGCACTTATCGATGGTGCAGAAACTGCTAAAGATTATTTTAAAAAGCTTTCAAAGCTTATGGCTCTTCAGGAAGCAAGCACTACAAGGCTTGATTTTCTTCAGAAGATCAAAGATAATACCGATGATAAGGCTCTTATAAAAGCCATTGACGATATTACTGCTAAGTATAACGACGAACTAAGCAATGTTGTATGGAACGAATTTTTGCAGACCGGAATGGAAACGTTCAACGGAGTAGTCTGGGATTCGATCAAAGATTTTTTCAAGAAAAAATTTAAAATTGAAATACCCGGTTTTTCCAGTATAAAGCTCGGAATGGCGGGTATCGACTGGGCGTTTAATGAAAAAGGCATGGCTGAAAGCAGAATACAGCTTACTATCCTCTACATTATCCATGCAGATGTGATGCAGACGTATATAGATATGCGTGACAACTATATCAACAGCGGCACAGAGGAATCGGCGCAGGAATTTGTAAACGCATACTCGCAGTACCTTGCTTTCATAGCCTATTCATCAGGTATTACGAAAGAATATCTTGGCGAAACGCTTATTGACGGCGCGTACAACTCAATAAAGAATCTGTTTTCGTCAACGAATCAGACAGCGTATAATGACTATTGCAGTGCGCTTAACAGCGAGATAAGCATATGCCAAACGCTGGATAAATACGTTGGTCTGGCAAAAGATTTTTATAACAAGATGTCGGGCTATAACGCAAGTGAAGATACGAAAGTTCCCGAGTCCGCGGCGGTTGGAACTAGGTTTACTTCGGGGTATTTGACTTATGAGGTTACGGGTGAAGGTGAGGTCAAGGTAGCACGATGTGATTCAAGTGCTGTAAATGTTTATATTCCGGAATACATTCTGTATAATGACTATAGTTATATGGTAACAGAAATTGGATCGTATGCATTTGCTCAAGATGGTTATATAAATGAGTATGGCGACAATTATAATTTATCAACTGTTAGTATTCCAAACAGTGTGAAAAATATAGATGTTGGTGCTTTTTATTTATGTAGATATTTAAAAAGTGTTAATCTACCTAGTGATATAAAAACAATTAATGAATACACGTTTGGGTTTTGCAATAGCCTTACAAATATAACCATACCAGATAGTGTTCAAAGTATAGGGGATATGGCTTTTGAGGATTGCTGTTCACTTAGTGATATTGTAATTCCTGATAATGTAATCTCAATTGGTCGTTATTCTTTTAATAGCTGCTATAATCTATCAAAAATATCCATCCCCGATAGCACATTTATTATTGGTGAATATTCTTTCTATAATTGTAAAAACATTCAGATGGTAGAAATAGGATACAATGTCAAAAAAATCGGTTTTCTTGCTTTTGGCTCTTGCGAGAAATTAACAAATATAATGGTAGATAGTAAAAATAAGTATTATTCATCAGACGATGGCATATTGTTTAATAAAAATCAATCTGAAATAATACAGTATCCGTGTGCAAATGAAAGAAAAAATTATAATATTCCAAATAGCGTAACTACTATTGGACATCATGCTTTTTCAGATTGTTCGAATTTATTAAATATATTTTTTCCAAATTCAGTTGAATCTATAGAAAACTACGCTTTTTCCAATTGCGACCAAATAACAAGTGTTTTTATTTCTAGAAGCATTAGAAATATTGGTGAAGGAATTTTTTATAACTGCGAAAAGCTTACAACCGTGGTTCTGCCAAAAAACATATCAGAGATTGGATATAGGACATTCTATAATTGCAAAAGCTTAAAAAACATAACATTAACAGAAAATATAACTACAATAGGAGTAGAAGCTTTTTATGGTTGCAGTTGTCTGGAGTATTTAATTATTCCTACTAGTATGACAACGATAAATTCTGACTCATTTTTTAATTGTACAACCCTTACTGACGTATATTACACGGGGTCAGCAGATGATTGGGCAAAAATCAGAATAGATGATGAAAATGGAAAATTAACAAATGCCAATATCCATTACAATTATGTCCTTACCCACACCCATTCATACATAGAAGAAATAACCAAACAGCCCACCTGCACAGAAGAGGGAAAAAAACATTTACCTGCGACTGCGGCGACACCTATACAGAAATTATCCCTGCCAAAGGTCACACCGAAGTTATAGATAAGGCAGTCCCCGCCACCTGCACCACCGATGGCAAAACCGAAGGCTCGCACTGCTCTGTTTGCGGCGAAGTGATAAAGGCGCAGACGGTCATCAAGGCGACGGGTCACAAGTATGACGATGGAAAAATTACTAAACAGCCGACCTGCACGGCAGAGGGTGTTAAGACCTATACTTGCTTGGAATGCGGCGATACAAAGACGGAAACGATCAAGGCTAATGGTCACACCGAAGTTATCGACAAAGCCGTGCCAGCGACCTGCACCACCGACGGTAAGACCGAGGGTTCGCACTGCTCGGTTTGCGGCGAAGTGATAAAGGCACAAACCGTTATCAAGGCGACGGGTCACAATTTCGGAAGCTGGAGCACCACAAAAGCTGCAACCTGCACTGAAAGCGGCACTCAGACAAGAAAATGCGCGTCTTGCGGCAAGACCGAAACCAAAACCATTCCCGCCAAAGGTCACACCTCCAGCAGTTGGATAATCGACAAACAGCCCGCGGTCGGCGTGAAAGGCTCGAAGCACAAAGAGTGTACGGTATGCCATGCAAGGCTTGAAACGGCAACAATACCGGCTCTTGCAGTCACAAAGCAGAGCATTTCAAAGGCAAGCGTGACACTTTCCACTTCGACCTACGCATATGACGGCAAGGCAAAGAAGCCTGGTGTAACGGTCAAGCTAAACGGCAAAACTTTGAAGAATGGTACAGATTACAGCGTGACCTATTCAAACAACACAAAAGTCGGCACGGCAAAGGTCACTATCAAAGGCAAGGGCAATTACTCAGGCTCAGTTTCTAAGACCTACAGTATCAAAAATAACTTCAAGAAAGCCACAGTTTCTGGCATTTCCACAAAGGCTTTCACTGGCAAGAACATCACTCAGAGCATTACTGTTAAATATAATGGCAAAACTCTAAAGAATGGCACTGACTACACAGTTTCGTACTCAAACAACAAGAAAATAGGCATTGCCACAGTAAAAATCGCAGGAAAAGGCTCTTACACAGGCACTATCACAAAGACGTTCAAGATAAATCCTGCCAAGCAGGAGATACAGAAGCTCACAGCTAAGAGCAAGGCATTCTTTGTGGATTGGGCGCAGAAAGGCTCGGCTACCGGATACGAGATACAGTACGCTACCAACTCAAAGTTCACAAGTGCAAAGAAAGTTACCATAACAAACAACAAGACCGACAAGACCACTGTTTCAAAGCTTTCAGGCAAAAAGAAATACTATGTTCGTGTTCGTTCGTACACAACTGTAAAGGGTACGAAATACTACGGCGCTTGGTCCTCTACAAAGAGCGTAACTACTAAGAAATAACGCTTATTTCCTAACTTTCTCCTACTTTATTTTTATCAAAATATATAATTTTGCCAGAAATAGGTTCTGCTTTAGGCGCTTCATATTTTGTCCTGTATATTCTGCATCTAAATTTCTCGAGTGATGCATCAATATTGTCAAAGATATTTTGGTATACCAACGTATTAGTGTAACCATGAACGGTTTCTTCTTTCGATAAAAAGTATTCTTTGTCTAAGTTAGAAACTTTTATTGCACACACAGGAAAGTTTCCTTTTCTGTTTTTTAACAAATAAAAATCCTTTGATTCTTCTTTATACTGACTAACAATTTTCTTAAGTTTATCATAAATAGAATTATTTGCAGCATCACGAATACACTTATTAGCAAAAATGAAATCTAAGTTACCATAAGCGTTGTTTAATGATCCTAACGCTACTGTTGAAGCTATTTGATAACTCTCCATACAGTGCATAAAGGACTGTTTGTAGCTATCCATTTGTGCCTTATAGAATTCTTCTATTTTATTGTCGATATCTGTATATTCGTCAAAAAGACGTGGTAGTGGTATATTCTCTTCATACCAAGAAATCAACTTTGTTTTAGCTTCGTGGTGAATTATTTTGTTTTCAGGCAACATAGCAAACATTTGATTCAATTCATTTGAACGTTCTTCTCCAAGTGCTTCTATGATTAAATTAAGAGGAGCATCAAGATCTATATGCTTAATTTTTCTCAATTCTTTCAATACCTGGGTGGCCTGAATCCAGAATTCCTCCATTGCTTTTTGTCTTTCGACATAATATTCTGTTAATGACATTATGAATCCGAGAACTGCACTTCCCAAAAGAGCCATTGAAACATCATAATATATGCAGTTGCTATTTTTACCAATCAGAAGTGCAATTAACAAAGATATTAGTGAAATAATCAAAGTAATTATGGTTAACCATTTTTTTGCTTTCAAAACGCCACTTTCTTCCAAAAACCTTTAATAATAAAAATATTTGCTTATTACTTTATGTTACGAAACTCAACAAGCATTTTCTGTAATATCTGTGAATTAAAGAATTCTTCCTTTAAAACCTCTATATTATAACCCTCGATTTTTCTAAAATAAGGCATCCAAATATTTTTATTGTATTTTGGTTTGTTTCCCCAATTGTTCGCAACAAAGTGTTTGAATTCTTCTTTTTCAGTATTCGTTTCAAATACCAAAATACACTTCATAAATCGATCATGTGCAATCGTTTCATCGTCACCATCCGAATTATAGTAAAACTTATGAACAATATATTCAATAGAGTCTTTGATATAATACTTAAACGAAATATCCCAATGATGGTATTGTGTTAATGAGATTCCATCTGTTTTGGGCGATGGTGTAAAATAACGCCCTCCATCAAGAGATAGACCTTCTAATGAAGCAAGCATTGTTTGGTGATAATACAAGTTGATGTCATACCATCTAGGATGAATATCCGTTTGGTTAAATAGATAATACTGATATCCATTTTTGCTTTCATTATGAACAGTCTCGATTGTAAATTCAGGAAAAAACCTGTAATACTGTTTTTTTGTAGGGTAATCGTTTGGAGAGTTTTTCCACAAATCAGGATTTTTTAGATAGATCATCATTCTTTCCAATGGTGATGAAAGCAATCCGAAACGCTTTTTCCACAGTGTCTCAATATGTGGTAAATCAGCGGATTTATTTTTCGGCGTATTAGAATCCATTACTCGTGTGTAAATGTTATTAGGCATTACAGATTGAAAGTTTTCAGTTAAGTAAAATGGCGTTGCATCACTGTTATGTATAACAATTACATCTATTTCAATTTCGCCAAAGTCAAGACTTTCAACACTGACGATCGGTCTGATACCACCTGCAAAATGTTTCTCTCGAATAAAATCAACCAATTGTTGTGTATTCTTTCTGTTTGGATCGGATTTTACAGAGGAAAATGAATAATCATTTTCCTCATCAACCCCGACAATAATATAGGCATCTCTATTCGATAGGTTGTTTGCCATACAAATGATGTCATGGAGTAAATCTGCCTTTTTATCCTGGAAATACCATTCTCTTTTGAAATCCCAATATGAGCCTTCTTGCTTAAGTAAAATTAAATCCAATATTTCACTTTTATTCATAGATCAACATCCTTCATGACTTCATTGATAATTTGAGTCATTTGCTTGTTGCCCAGCTGGTCTCTAAAATAAACAGTGTAACCATCAGCAATTAACATATCAAAGAACACTTTGGCACAATCTATTTTTGCTTTTTCTGTTCCTCTAAGGTCGGTCTTATTTTCAACATCTTTTGTTTCAACAATAATATTGAGTTCCCGGTCTCCGTTTTTATGCTTAACAACATACATAAAGTCTGGACTATACATACCGCCCGTAATTGTAGGTATAGCAATACTAGAACGAGGAATTTTTCCGTACACAATTACTTCTTCGATATCTGCTGTGATATTATTTTTTTCCAAAGTAGAATCGTACGCATAAGCATCATACAGATACTTTTCACTTGGAATACCCGGCACGAGTTTCGTTCCAATTCTTCCTTGTGATATTTCATTTCTTACCATTCCATCGGCATAAGTGAGAGCAGTAGCACCTAGAGGAGCCTTACTTCGTTCATATCTAAATCTACCTTGCAAGTTCTCGTTTTTCCAATTAGTAAATTCAGCACAGAATCCAGCGACAGAATTCTCATTGAGATGTGAAGTGAAGTCAGTGTCATGCTTCTTTGCATACTTGCATAGTGCCAAATGCAAAACCTCGATGGGAAGATTTGTTGCAGTTGAAATTCTTTTTAAGAAAACACCATATGGAATAGTCTTGTGAATAACATACTGAACACCGGTTTCTCTAACAACATTCATTCCCATTCCATTACTTCCGACTTTATCACGTTCGCTGCGCATTACTAAATCCGTAAAGACTCCTGGTTTTTCAAAAAGAGCAAGAACGACATCGTCTATGTTATCGTTCAAATCATTATCATAAAATAGCAGATATCTGTGATTTATAGTTTCCCATAATTCTTTTATTTCATTGTAAACAGCTTTGCGAATCTTTACAGGCTTTGGTTTTTCCTTGTTTCGGTCTTTTATCTTTCCGGCTGATAAACCAGCAGCAAAATCAGGATACTGTGCAAAGAATAAATCACGCGTTTCAGATTTAATATTATTGTGTCTATCGATGTAATGCTTGTCATACAGCTCATCAAATAAGTCATCACTTGTCTTTCCAAGTTTTTGAGCCACTGCTTCTAGTTTTTCTTCTGAAATGGTAGCTGCCTGTGGAAGTTCTCCATTTATTTGATCCACAAGTTTTTGTGCAAAGTCTGCTTCAGTAAAATCAACAATATAATTGAGGGTAAACTCTTCATTTGATATTCTGTTACCATTTTCATCCACTGGAAGCCTTAAACCACGACCTACCTCTTGAAGTTTACTATTTTCGCTGCCACTTGAGCGGAGCTTAGCGATAGTGAAAACATTTGGGTTATCCCATCCTTCTTTCAATGTCCATTTAGAAAACAAGAAACGAAGTGTATTTGGACTATCATCTTTATTTTTTAATGACAATAACTGTTTCTTTCCATGAAGAATCACATCAACTTCCTTTGCAATATTTTCGTCAGAGTCACTATTATCCTGTGAAAAGTATCCGGCATGACAAGCACTAATATCTGCAAGACTTGCTTCAAGATATATTTTGTATTCAACATCATGTTCATCAAGAGAAGAAATTGTTTTTTCAATCTGTTCCTTCAACAGGGTTTCAAATATAGTAAGAAGGTATGGATTTTTGCCATCATCACCCATTCTGTAAGAGGTAATATCATCTATAAAGAATAATGCCAAAGTTTTAATTTTATATTTTCTGCTACAAAAATTCTCTTTCTCCGTTTCAAAATGACGTTGAAGAGCAAGACGGAGCATCTGCTCTTGATATGAGGTCATATAAATATCAACATCAAGTTCTTCACCTGAGTGCTTGACTATTCCATTAGAGAATTCAACACTTGTTTTATCAATTGCAGAAATAGTAACGCCTTCAAAAGCATCGTTCATTATAGCAAGAGAATCACTTGTTTTTAAAGTGAATGTTTTTGTTGCTTCATCTTTCTTTTTGTACTGAAAATGCACAGCTTCTTTGCTATCAATAGAAGTAATTTTCACTTTCTCTTCTTTCTTTGAAACCGGTTCAAAATGTTCTTTGGCAACGCCTTTTATAAGTCCCTGATTGAAGGAGGCACAAGCATTCAAATCATATAACAGATTTTGATAATCTCTTATAATGGTTTTCTTTCTACCACTTCCAGATGTTGTTTCTGGAAATGTGGCACCATAGCGAATAATAGCTTGTGGTTTTATTTGTTCAAGTATTGTTTTGAAAGCTTTTTGATCACGAGAAAAACGATGTGGTTCATCAATCATAACAATTGGCTTTGTAGAAGCTATTGCCTCAAAAGGTCTATAGAACCCCTCAACAGCATTATCATAATCGTCACGCCATAACAAGCCGGTATCTCTTCCATTCTTCTTTGAGTTGCTTGTTAACAACTGCATATTAACAAGCAAAACATAGATTTTCTTTGTGTTTTGGCAAGAGCCTTTCACAAAGTCACTTACAACGCTAGGAAAATACGAGTGCCCTTTTTTCTTTTTCTTTGGTGCTTCTAAAACCAGCGTTTCAATTTCAGTGCCATAACCACAACTATCAGTAAAGTGACGCCTTACATAAGGTTCATTCAAGAATTGTTCTGTACCAGCTTTAATAGCCAAGGAAGGTACTGCAATAATAAACTTGTTAAATCCATATCTCTTATGCATTTCAAAAATCGTTTTCGTATATACATAAGTCTTTCCTGTACCTGTTTCCATTTTTATATCAAGATTAAGATAATCACTTTCTGAGATTGGTACGCTTGAACGATATTCTGCTGGAAGGACACTTTGCAAGGTTCTTATATTATTCGCAATATGAGCATCTTTTAAAGAAAAAGTCGGGTTAGTATAAAACTGAGTTGGTGCAGTAATATATGCATCTTTAAATACATCAACAATAGCATCGACAGCTTTCTGTTGATGTGGCAATTGTTGTTGGAGGATTAATTCCATAAAACGCCTCCTTAATAACGAATATCAAAGTTTATACGAAGGTTTTTCTCCGTATCTTTGAGCCTTGCTAAATTCATCTTTAATTCTTCTGTCTTTGTCCAAATAAAACTATATCCAAAAATAACCACGTTCTCAGCATTGAAATTCCCATCCATTTCGTATTTATCTACGATGGCCGCAATTGCTGCATCTGTGATATTGGCATCTATAAGATAAAGATGCTTGTCAATATAATAACCGATATATCCTTCAAAATCTATAGCTTTTACATCAGCATTAAACCCATATCCATCCCTGACAAGCCATGTTGTTAGTACAGTTTGTGTTCCAAAGTCCGTTAGAATATCGTTGGTAAGGACCATACCTTGATCTTCAGGAACAAATTTCTCCAACTTATCAAGTGTGGTTCTATTTGGCTCTTCAAGGGTGTAGTGCTTGAATCAAAGGTCGTGGGTTGTTGATAAAGCGACACGGCGGCGGATCGGATAAGCTGATAAAAAATTTAATATTTGCTAGTATGGCTCAGTTGGTAGAGCAGCTCATTCGTAATGAGCAGGTCTGCGGTTGTATCAGGATAATTTTCCTTAATTTTCAATAAAGCTCTTTGTATTCTCTCCAAACCAACCTGATCGAGAGTGTGATTTCTATTTACACTATCTAAGAAATCAATAACCTTTTGTGTTTTTGCTTGTTCAGTTTTAGAACCCTTAGATAGTTTTTCATCTAAGTCCTCAGGTAGTTGAACTGCAATGATCGTTCTTGTTCCATTAATCTCTGCATTTAAAGAAAGCAAAGATTCAAAGGATGTCGCAGATCCCGAGAAAAAGTCCAAACACAAATCTCCATCATTAGAGCCTATATGAAATGCTTTTTTTATTAGATATGTTGGTTTTGGGAAATCGAATGCATCGCCCATGCCATAAGCAGTCAGTTCTTTTGAACCTTGCTCGGTAATAACACTTATTTCTTCCCAAATATCATCATCTTCCTCGGATATATCGCCAACCAATTTGTCTTCATACCAAATGGTTTTTGCTTTAAATGTTCCCTTTCTATATTTCTCATAGCATCCATATTCACCGGTGCTTTTTCTCTTGGCAACCAATTCGCTCTCCATAGACTGCGTAGAATTATTAAAACGCTTAAATTTATCTTGCCCCCAACGCCAACAGCTTTCCTCACCTTCACTATTCAAAGGCAGAATTTCAATGCTGAAATCGTCACTTTTGTCAAGCGAAACAGGACAATATCCACATTCATCTACTAAATTAGGATTTGTGTAAATCGGATAAAAAAGATTCGGTCTGTTAAATTTACCAAATTTCGGGTTACGATTCCTTAATTCTCTTTCTTCAAATTCACCGATATTATCTTTTTTAGAAAAAGCTCCTTGAATCTTGTTTAACTCATTTAGCTCAGTCGAAATATTCTTTGTGTAAACAAAAAGGTATTCATGTGTTTTAGCAAGTTGCTTATAAGTCTGCCCCCTCTTATTTGCTTGAACAATAATACTGGCAACAAAATTTTCTTCTCCAAAAACATCATCGCATAATAGTTTCAAATTATGACATTCATTGTCATCGATGGAAATGAAAATAACACCATCGTTTGTAAGCAAATCTCTCGCTAATAATAAACGTGGGTACATAAACATAAGCCATGCTGAATGCGAAGCAGAACCTCTTTTGGTTAGATCAAGAATTCTCTTTGCATCTTCTTCATCGATACTTAACTTTGTGGCTAATTCTTCAATTGTAAAATTGAAGTTATCGTTATATACAAAGCCATCAGAGCCAGTATTATATGGTGGATCAATATAAATACATTTAACTTTCCCTTGATAGCTTTTCAGTAACTGCTTTAAACCATCAAGATTATCGCCGGAAATATAGATATTCTGACTGTCTTTATTTTCAGGTTTGTTGTTGTGCTCCTCATCCGGAACGACGACAGTAGTTGTATCTACAGATGCCAACAAACGAGCGTAGTTTTTTCCAAGAAACTTTAATTCATATCCTTCATTAGTTACCGTAAGGCTATCATTCAGATATTCTTTGAATCTTTCAATATCAAAGCTTCCATCTTCTTTAAAACAAGCCGGAAAATTTTCTTTCAGCACTTCGATTTGTTTTGTATTTGGAAGTACAGCTTCGTTTGAATTTATAATATCTTTTATCATTTTTCTTTTCCCTTCACAGTATAATCAAGCATGCTTTTTTTACTAATAATGGATAAACGAAAATAAAATATAGCGAACTATACCAAATTTCATCTGTGCCATTAGCATAATAACATTATACCATAAGAAATAGAAAATTTCTACACTTTTTAACCATTTGTAACAATTGTAATTATAATTTTTTTCAAAAAAATATTTGACGTCTTTTAAAGACTACCATAAAGGAAACAGAGACACAAAGTTACACTATCTTCGAAAAATAGAGGTCTACACTTATTTTGATGTGAGGCTTGATATTAAAATTTTTGCCGATTTTGCTGCTGTTTTGGATAATAAATATCCAAAAATAGCAAAATAAATTTAAGCCTGTGTTTTTTCTTATAATGGAATTTCAGAAATGAAACTGCACACCTAATATTATTAATTCCTAAAAATCAACCCATCTCCCCCATACCAAAACACTTCCTTCCCCCTAGACTTTCTGCGTATATATTCATACAACGCTTTTTCCTCCTCACTCGGCGGAGAAAACCCAAAAAGCGTGTTCAGCGACTGTAAAAACGGAGTTTCCTTGTCGCTTGTCGTAACCGATGAAATGCCCATATCCTCAAATTTGCTGAGCAGCTTTGAAACTGACCGCTGACATTTTTCGCTGTTCTCTATCACGCTCTCCATAGTAGGTCGTGAAGCGTGCGCAAGCTGCTTTGAAAAATCATTCATCTTTTCGCCAAGCTTTGTCTTGACTGAAACGTACTTTTTGATCTGTTTTTTCTGCCAGTAGGGCGATATAAAACAACTGTCTTTGTTAAGCACAAAAACGTCATCGAAAACATCTCTTATGACCTCCATTCTCATGCGGTAAATTTCCACCAGCTTTTGAGCCGTGTATGCTTTCTCGGAAAGCTTGTCCGCAAACTTTTTCCTGCACCTCACTTCAACACGCATCGTGTCTTTGTAATGTTCTTTCTGTTCATCACTGCTGTTCTTCTTACTGCGAACTTCGTGACCCTTATTATATACAACAAATTCTACCTTTTTAGAGTCATTGACAGCATTGAATGAACTGTCAGGATCAAAATCCTCAGTATTCTCCTCAAGCTTCTTGTTGTGATGAAAACCAAGCGTCAAATAAAGCTGACGCATAATGCGTATGTACTGAGTAATTTTGTCCTCAGGGATACCGTGAATATCCTCCGTTAGATCGACCCTCGTGATCTCAAAGTCATCTATCGTCAAGCCGCTAAAACAATACTGTATCTGCATATCCAACCGCTCGACCATATCGCAAAATTCTATAATATTGCTTATATGCTCAGTCTTCATATAAGGCTTATAAAATTTATTAGGATTTATCTTAAGTACTAATTTGTATTTATTGCTATTTTTATACAATTCAGCCTTACTGCTTCTTCTTGTTTTTATTATAATGCCCATGCCACTTAATTCAGTGGAAATAAATTCTTTATTGCCTGCCCCTTTTTTAGGGTCTACCATTTTAAAATTTTTAGTTAGTTTAATTATATCATCGAAGTCGGAACTGTAAGTGAGTTCCAGTGTATCTATGAAATAAATATTCAAGATAATACCTCCTAACAATTAATTTTCAACAAATATTTGTCAAATTAATTTCATGTTATCGTGCTATTTGAATTTTATGTCACAGACAAATATATAAAAATATTAAACTTACAACTATTACTTAGTAAGCAGTATTTATATAATACCAGCTATCAAAACTCCCTAAAATTAGAAATAAGAATTATGGGGGTAAGGGGGAGAAGTATCCTAAAAATGACAAAAAAGGTGCAGCGGTTTCCCATTTATATATAGACAGAAATTCTGAAATACTTACGAAAAAAACCACAATGGTAATGGTTGAACCCTTATCATTGTGGTTTTTAAACTTATTTTTTCATAGTAAATTTACAGTATATTTTATAATTTACATATATAGTATGTTAACTGCTTGCGATAAGATGTCCTTCGCTTGTGGTAAGATCAAGCAGAAGATTCTATTTATTGGAGGCGGGCGATTTAGAGTTCTTATTATGATCCCGTTTGTTACCGCAATTTGTTCTCTTAGAATCTCCCAACGATATAAGAAAAAATGTATCACATTTTTCGCATCGTTTATAAGTTTTATCTGCTTTGTAACAAAACGCCAGCGAGTAATATAAAGCTTCAAGAAGAGTGTTGAATTTGATTTTCAAACAATGAGTGTCAAGCGGGTTAAATTGTACAGTCACATTTTGGATATTGTAATTTATCTCTGTCTTGACAACATCTGTCGCTATCTTTATCAAAGCATCTCTCATATCTTCATTGATATTATCATAATTCGTTTTTTCTTCATCTTGATGCTTTATTCCTTTCACGGAACAGCCTTCTATCAGTCCGACGCCTAGTGAATACGCCTGTATAAAAGAAGCTATTCTGAGATCTTTACGAGTTCTTATGAGATGTTTATTTTTATTTCTGTCATTACTAAAAATCAATGTGTTCTGGCAGAATAGCCAATTTTGGTTTGTCGGATCTTCGATCACGGTCTTTCCTGTAGAATTTCTGAGCATTTCATTAAATTCGTTTACAACTTTATTGCCATCAATTTTTTTATTCTTGAAGCCTGAATCTGTATCATCTTTAGTATCCTCAGAGTTTGAATTATCGTTAACTTTTTTTCCGAATGCCATATTCATATTATCCATCCATTGCTTAAAATCGGCATTTTCAGTATTTAGATCAAAAAACATATCATCGTCGCTATACACTTCTTTTAAACTCCAACTTCCATATTCTTCGGATGGAATATAAGCATTGATCAATAGGCGATAATAGTTATCTTCATAAGATCTATATGTAAAGTTTTTCATTTGTATCTCTATTGTGGGACACGTTAACAGCATTAACGTAAGGCCAAGAACTTTTTCAAATGTACTGCCCTTTGAACCTATGTGTTTTTCCTTTTGACCATCTGTTAACGCTGATTTTTTCAGTATGGATAATTCTGTGATCAGTTCGGCGACAGTCTTAAGTCGTTTTATGATCGAAACAACATCCTCATATTTTACATCTTCACTGTCATATACAGGAAAAAGAAATCCATATCTGTTTATCAATCCGAATAAACTGTTTTTGTCTTCTTCTTTATATTCTAATTCTGCATTCAGAAATTTTTCAAGAATACTTTTGCTAGCAGCATGCTCTTTGGCACATACCAGACCATAGTCAGAAATTGTTCCTTTCTTATTAGGATACACAAATTGAAAATGTTTCTCTTCAGGTATCATATTCGATGATCCATCGTTGCCGGATTTCGGATCTAAAAGCATCATTTGTGTTCTGCTATTTGTTAGCAGACTTGAAAGCTCAATATAGTCGTTTTTAGACGCTTTGCATTGCGGATAATCAAACGATGCCTCTTCCAAAACCTTCAAATCAAAATTAAGTATTTTTTCACATTCTTTTTTTATCATAGCATTTCCCTTCATAATATTGATTTTTATTTTCAGATTATATATATTTCTGATTATTTACTGTCTTTAAATTTAATATTAGCACGATTTTCTTACGGAATATTATATAAAAAATACGGATAGTGTAAATATTGAAAAAAAGTCAATGGTTGCGTGATCCTTTCTGCTGTGATATAATACAGTAAACTTAAATTCGAAAGGATCTTACTTATGATAATAAGAAATTACCCCAAAGGCTACTCAGCAGGTCTGGACGGTATCTACTATCACGGCGAGCATTTTTCAAACGCTCTTATAGAAATAACCGATTACTACGAAGTAAAGTCATTGACGGCAGATGTCCCAGGTGACTGCTATGTAGAGGTCGCATTTAAGGTCGGCGAAAAAATCTATACGGCGGTAATTCCGTGCAGCGGTCTTGAAAAAGCTATGCGATTTATCCCTCGTAATGAGGTCAAATTTAATAAAAGAGAAAGCACCTGCAACGATTTTTTGTCGGGAACTATTAAAGGAGCTATTCTTAATAAGGAACCCCGAATCAGATATTCTCTCGACCAGGGCTATAATTGCTTTCCCGCAGAGAAAGATTCCGATGCGCATTACGTTTTTCTGCTTGGCAACTGCATTATTGGCGATACGGAACGTATAGGCGTTGATATAGCCCCGCAGAACGAAGCCCTCGCAAAATTTAAACGCCCGCTGTCAACGCAAAATGCTGAATTTATGCCGTGGGTATCGGATTTTCTTGATTCAGATAATATACCCGGCGTATTGCTTATGGCGGCACTTACGCCATTCATAATGCCACTTATAGACGAATCGCAAAGAAGCAGATTTGAGTTCAACACTTACGTTTACGGCGATTCGGGTTCGGGAAAATCTGCGATAACCAAACTGCTTGTAGATTATTTTGAGGGCAGTCCCAACATTATAAATCTGCACAGCAATAAAAGCGAGATCGACAAGATATTCGAGTACAAGCATTGTTGCGTGGCAATTGACGACCTCTGCGGCACTGATTCCAACAGAGAAAGAGAGAATAACGAACAGAAACTTTCGGAAAATCTCAAACGTGTTCAAACTCCGGGGCAGATAGTCCGTGACGGCAAAAGGATCAAAAATGAAAGTATGCTTTTTGTGACGGGTGAATATCTGCTTAAAAGTTCAAGCACGCTAAATCGCTGTCTTGTAGTAAATCTTAAAGATCCGATACCGCCGAAGGAGATCAACAAGCTTTGCCGTAATAAAGATCAGTATCTTGAAATGGTGCGGTGCTTTATCGAGTGGGTCTGCAAAAATTATGACAGACTTAGCGAAGATCTTAACAGCAAGCTTAGCGATGTGAAGAATCACAAAAACAAGGCTGAGAGGTACTCGGGCTTTAACCGAAACTATGCTATAAAGTCATTACTGTTTTGCTTTTGCGATATTTTTTGTGAGTTTATCAGAAGCGTTTCGCACGATGATATGACAATGATCACAAGGCGCCGTTCTATCGAAAACTCTATCGAAGCACAGATAGATGACACATTGCGTCACCTTGAAAACCGCAGCAGCGAATATGCATCCTCTCGAAACATAGTCGAGAAAGCCGCCGCCGCTATTTTAAATTCGCAAAACGTAACTAACGATATTAATAAATTTCGTAAAGCGATACGCTTAGATGAAGATCCTCGTTATTTAGATGAAGGCCCTCATTATTATGATAACCAGCTTGAGGGAAGCTTTATCATCAGCGGCAAGGAATTGAGAAATATTTTTTCGTCAAGGCTTTCTGCAAAGTCCATAGGTGAAGCCCTTGCTGACGAAAATGTGCTTATTCTGTCAAAAGATGGAAGCAGAACATACCCTATCAGAAAGCAGGGCAAGTCGAAAGACAAATGGACGAAAAAGTTTTATCATATAAACGCCGATGCGCTAAAAGAGTATGCCCCTTGTTCCGATGAAACGGAAGATAAAAAGCCTAAAAAGCCTAAAAAGCGTGAACCGGGCATGTTCCCGCTACCAAAACAGTATGGAGTCTGGAACAAGCGGAAAAAGCAATGATTTAACTTATACATTATTTTCAAGATACCAAGGAGGTAAACAATTATGGATATGGTCAGAGAAAGGGAACTCAACGTCCCTATATTTCAAAAGCAAAAATCTTATCAAGCACAGGCGGTTCGACGGAAGTACATAAAACCGCCCTTTGAGAAAAGGATTTCTCCTTTCTCAAAGGGCGGTTTTCAACGAAAATGTAAGCCACTATTGTGAAACAACTCGTAAGAACGTCACTTGTTTACCGCTCTTTTTTCGATCTCTGCTTCAATGATTGCCCCCATTTTTTTCAGTACAGGTCTTGAAGACCCTAATATAGTCATGTTTCTTAACAAAACTGGGATGTTCTCCAACCCAATATCGTATTTAAAGAATTGGTCAATGGTCGTCCATAGCTGTTTTTCACAATCTTCTTTTCTATAATCGGACAATGAAATAAGAGCAAGGCAATAATAATATCCGGCAATATCAAAACCCGTCCAATACTTGTCATCAAAAGGTGGGATATACGTTTCCAAAAGTTTTAATACAGCGTCGACCGTTTTTTCTTTCTGTGCAAAAGGAAGCATGCGCTGATATTCTTTAAGCGTAACAGGAGCGTGTGTCGTTTGAGTTCTTTTTTTGCACAGTTCCCATATTTCCTCGTTTGATGTGCCGACCTCTTCGGCAGCTTCCAGCAAAGGCAATGTGATCTTAGATCTCCAAATTGTTTCGCCCGGAAACTTTGGACCTGTTATTACAAATGTTTTATTGTTTTTGACACAATCAACTAGATATGCTCTTTCTTTTGCGAGGTACTCACGCAATTCAGATGCGGTTGGAACTTGTTTCTTTCCCATGTGCTTCTCCTTTAAATTTTAGTTTATTTTTTCTATGAATCCTAATTATATTTCTGCTTAGAAAATGGGCAACCCATATTCTGAATTGCCCATTAATTCTACAAATTATCTTACTATGTTTATTCCAACGTCTTCATCGTAGGGAACAACAGCACATCTCTGATAGCCGGCGAGTTCGTCAGCAGCATAACAAGTCTGTCAATGCCGTAACCAATTCCGCCTGTAGGTGGCATACCTATCTCCAAAGCCCTCAGGAAGTCCTCGTCTGTGTGGTTTGCTTCCTCGTCACCCTGCTTCAATGCCTCTTCCTGCGCCGCAAATCTCTCACGCTGATCTATCGGATCGTTCAGCTCTGAGTATGCGTTGCACATCTCTCTGCCTGTGATGAAAAGCTCAAATCTCTCTACATAATCAGGATTTTCTGGCTTCTTCTTTGTAAGTGGAGAAATCTCGATAGGGTGATCCATTATGAATGTAGGCTGAATAAGATGCTCCTCAACATATTCCTCAAAGAACAGGTTGAGTATGTCGCCCCTCTTGTGCCTTGCCTCGTATTCAATGTGACGCTCGTCTGCAAGTGACTTTGCCTCTTCTGTTGTGGCTACCTGTGAGAAATCAACACCAGAATACTTCTTTACTGCGTCGATCATTGTCATTCTCTCAAAAGGCTTGCCAAGGTCGATCATTACGTCACCATATGGTACGCAAGTTGTGCCGCATACCTCCTGTGCAACGTGTCTGAACATATTCTCTGTGAGATCCATCATGCCGTAGTAATCTGTGTATGCCTGATAAAGCTCCATAAGAGTGAACTCAGGATTGTGTCTTGCGTCAACACCCTCGTTTCTGAATACTCTGCCTATCTCGTATACTCTTTCAAGTCCGCCGACAATAAGTCTTTTCAGATAAAGCTCCAAAGAAATTCTAAGCTTAACGTCCTCGTCAAGTGCGTTGTAGTGTGTCTCAAATGGTCTTGCGGCAGCTCCGCCTGCGTTAGATACCAGCATTGGAGTTTCAACTTCCATGAAGCCCTGTCCGTCAAGATATCTTCTGATAGATGAAATTATCTGCGACCTCTTTATAAATGTATCCTTTACCTCAGGATTGCATATAAGGTCTGTGTATCTCTGTCTGTATCTAGTGTCCTGATCTTTCAGACCATGCCACTTCTCTGGCAGCGGCAGAAGCGACTTTGAAAGCAGTACGAACTTCTGAGCGTGAATTGATATCTCGCCCATTTTTGTTCTGAATACAAAGCCCTCAATGCCAACGATATCACCGATATCGCCCTTCTTGTAATCGTCAAATTCTTCCTTGCCGATCTCGTTCATTCTCAGATAGACCTGAACCTTGTCGCTTTTATCTCTCAGGTCAAAAAAGCTTGCCTTGCCCATAAGACGTCTTGACATTACTCTGCCTGCAACGCTTACTGTTATGCGGTTTGCCTCGAGAAGCTCCTTGAGTTTTTCCTCGTCTTCGCCTGCCTGTTCCTTAAGCTCAGCCTCAAGCTTTTCATACTGTGCTTTAGCCTCGGCACAGCTTGCCGTAACGTCATACTTTGTTATCTCAAATGGATTCTTGCCCTTGGCTTTCAGCTCCTCCAGCTTGTCCATTCTTATCTTCTTTAAGCTGTTTATGTCCTCCTGAGTAAGCTCTTCCTCAGGAGCGTTTGTGCGGTTTTCCTCGCTCATTTATATTTTCCTTTCCGTGTGTTTTGTAAGTGGTCTGTTACTTTGAAATGTCGATGACCTCGAATTTCAGCAGACCGGCAGGTGTTTCAGCCTCGAAAATGTCGCCTACCTTGTGCTTGAGTGCAGCCTTGCCTATAGGTGACTCGTCAGAGATCTTGCCGTTGTCAGGGTCAGACTCAGTTGAACCTACTATCTGAAGATCCTCGATCTCGTCAAGCTCGATATCCTTTATCTTGATGATAGAGCCTACGCCTATCTCGTTTACAGAAATATCATCGTCCTCAACGACAGTTGCGTTTGAAATGAGAAGCTCTAACTCATTGATCTTTGATTCAAGGATAGCCTGCTCGTTCTTAGCCTCGTCGTACTCAGCATTCTCGGAAAGGTCTCCGAAAGAACGTGCTTCTTTAAGCTTCTGAGCAACTTCACGTCTTTTTACTGTAATAAGGTATTCAAGTTCCTCCTGCAATTTAGCATAACCTGCTTTTGAAACAGTCTTAGAAATAGCTGCCATAATTAAACACTCCTATATCAATATAATTTTATACGGGTACTATCAACTTAATATTATACACGATTTGCCCTCTTTTGTCAAGGTCGGAAGCCGTCGCAAACGGGCTTTTTTGCACCTTTGGACAGTCTGCACGATTTTACATTTTGCACAAATTTTCACCTCTGACAGCGTGTTAGGATATTGAAAATAATAATAGTATGATTTATAATTATTTTATGATAAAACAAGTTATGAAAAAACATAGGAGGAAATTTTCATGCCAAACCCCATTTTGCCTGCATGGGAGTATATCCCTGACGGCGAGCCGAGAGTTTTCGGCGACAGAGTTTATCTTTATGGCTCACATGACAGAGCCGCTCAAAGCGACTTTTGCGACTATAAACTGAAAGTCTGGTCTGCACCACTTGATGACCTTAACAATTGGGTCTGTCACGGACACAGCTTCCATACCCGTGATGACCGTGACCATAAGTCCGATACCGAGGGAATGACCGACCGCAAGCTGTTCGCTCCGGACGTTATAGAAAAAGACGGCAGGTATTATTTCTATGCCTATATAGTCGGCTCAAAGGGCGTTGTTGGCGTGTCCGATAAGCCCGAAGGTCCTTTCAAGCTCCTTTCTCAGTATAAATATGACCCTGAGGACGCAGGCGATGACGGCATTTATAATGATGCAGGCGTGCTTGTTGATGATGACGGCAGAGTGTATATTTATTACGGCTTCACAGAATCCAACTTCAACGAGATAGACCCTGCGGATATGTATACCATTAAAAAGGGAAGCTACAAAAGAGCGGTCATTGATGACAGCGACAACGCACCGCAGGAACAGCGCTTCTTCGAGGCAAGCTCCCCGAGGAAAATCGGAGATACATACTATCTTATATATTCCCCATGTGTAGGAAGCAGGCTTGCCTATGCAACCTCAGATAAACCACAAGGTCCGTTTAAATATCGTGGATATATAATTGACAACGGCGTGGATTTCCCAGGGGGAAATGACCACGGCTCAGTGTGCAACATAAATGGTCAGTGGTATATCTTCTATCACAGAATGACAAACAATACCATAATGTCAAGACGTGCCTGCGTTGAGAAAATAGAGATCCTCCCTGACGGAACGATACCGACAGTGGAAATGACCTCGCTTGGCTTTGAAGACAGCCTTGACCCTTTCAAGCCTTATCCTGCGGATATAGCCTGCGTGCTGAAAGGCGGCTGTTTTATCACCGAAAAGGATATCTTCACAAGAAGTATCGTGAACATCACAGAGGGCAATGTTATAGGCTATAAGTATTTTGATTTCGGCGAGGACTTTTCCTCAAAGACCATGAAGATAGCCCTGAAAGTCAGGGGCATGGGAACTGTCACGAAGGTGGCGGTCTATGCTGATGACTATGAGAACAGCGAGCCAGTAGGCTATGTTGATATTGGCACAGGCGACGGAGTTTACACAGGAGTAGTCAAGTCCCTTACGGGAAGACATTCTATCTACTTTGTGCCTACTGCTTTTTCAGATGAGCTTGACGATTGGATAGCGGGTTATTTCAAAACCAAATCGCTTTTTGAACTTGAAGAATTTGTATTTATGAAATAGGAGGAAATGACATGGAAAAGTTTAGGCTTATCCCACTTCTTACTGCGGCGGTCATGGGCTGTACTGCACTGCTTGCAGGCTGTGGAAAGGGGAGTGACAGCTCTTCATCTAAGGCAGAGGAGGGCGCAAAGACCTCTGATGACGGAAGTATAAACAAAGACCTTACATCAACCGAGCTTGCAAGACTTCTGGGCAACGGCACAAACCTTGGCAACACAATGGAGGCATACGGTCATAAAAGCTATTCCGCAGACACCGACCCTGAAAGCTTTGAAACTTTCTGGGGGCAGCCTGTCACAACGGAAGAAATGATAAAGGGCATGAAAGCAAGTGGCTTTGACTCTCTTCGTGTGCCTGTGGCATGGACAAATGCAATGGAGTATGAAAAAGGCGATTACACCATAAATGAAGCCTATCTCAACAGAGTGGAGGAGATAATAAACTACGCTTTGGATAATGATATGTATGTTATCATAAACGACCACTGGGACGGAAGCTGGTGGGGAATGTTCGGTTCTTCCGAGCAGAGCGACGTTGACAAGGCGTTTGAAATGTATAAGTCCATGTGGACGCAGATAGCGAACAGATATAAAAAATACTCCGACAGACTTATATTTGAGGGTGCAAACGAAGAGCTTGGCGACAGACTCAATGACACAGACGTGTGCAAAAACTCAGGCTCGCTTTCAAAAGCTGAGTGCTATGAAATGGCCAACAAGATAAATCAGACCTTTGTTGACACTGTCCGTGCAACAGGCGGAAACAACGAACAGCGTTTTCTTCTTATCGCAGGCTACAATACCGATATCACAATGACCTGCTCAAACAAGTTCCAGATGCCAACTGATACCGCAAAGGATAAGCTCCTGCTTTCTGTTCATTATTATACCCCATGGGATTATTGCGGAACAAAGGGTCGCTCGGATTGGGGAACAAAGACAGACTATGAGGAGCAGAACAGACTTTTCAGGAACATGACAAAGTATTCCGAGCAGGGCTACGGCATAATAATAGGCGAGTATGCAGTGCTTACAAACGGCGGTGACGTAAAGAAAGGCACTGACAAGTTTATTGACAACCTCCTTGACAACTGCGACGCCTACGGCTTTGCGCCATTCCTTTGGGATTGCAGTGATTTCTTCTCACGTTCAGACCTTAAAATGCGTGATGAAACTGTGGCAAAGATATTTGATGAAAGACGCCGTGATAACCAGTCTTCGATGACAGTGGAGGAGGAAAGAGCCGCTGCTGTAAAGAAGCTTGATGAAACTCTTGCGGCTGCACCTGAAAAGCTAACAGATGATACCGCACCGCAGGCTGACGAGAACACAGCGGTGGCATGGATAATGTATCAGAGTGCAGATTTTTCCGTATGCTACAGCGTTGGTGACGAGTATGACCCGGTATCAAAGAGCGACGGAGTGATTGCAGAAAACGCAGTTATAGACGGTGAGGGAACTTACACAGTAAGCCTTGATATGTCATCAAACAACGCCAACGGCATTGCATTCTCGGCTCTGGGTATCGCAAACGGTGAAAAGCTTTATCCGGGCTATATCGCAACTATTGACGAGATAAAGATAAACGGCGAAGCTGTTGAAACCATAGCGGAGGGCTACACGACCTCTGACGACCAGCTTTGCACAAGAGTGAACCTTGTAAATCAGTGGGTATCCACACCGCCTGAGGACGCAAGGATAGCAGGCGGTGACCTTTCAAAGGCTTCTCCAACAATACTTGACTATGCAGGAAAGATAAACACTCTCGAAATAACATTCACATACGCTCCTGCGGCATAGATCAGAGCATATAAAAACGGCAGTTCAGCATAAGCTGTTCTGCCGTTTTAGTTTGTGAAATATCAGAACTGCAAATTAGTCCAGTCCACAATACTTTGGATAGACTTATCACGCTTGTTAATGAACGCCCTTATGCAGTCTGATGAAGCATATCCTCCATGAAGAGCCTCTTCAGCCGAGCCTGTTTCCGGGTATCTTGCAAAGAACTGCTCATAAAGAGGGGAATAAATGCTCTCAAATTCTGCGAGCCTATCAAGTGCCTTTTCTTTTTCAAACGTACCCTCAGACATCTTTAAAAGCCTGTCATTGAAATCGTTCCTGAAATCTTCATTTGACATAAGATAAGCAAAACTCAGCACTGCAGGATTTTTCGTGTCCGTGTCAAGCAGTCCCTTTGGCTTGTAGTTATCCTCTTTCATGGTGTTCGTCCATGCGTCGCCCTCGCCGCTCACTCCGCCGAACTCAACGTCATAGAACATGAAACGCCATTTGCCGTCTGCATATTCATTGGAACTGTCTGTGTTCTGTACCTTCCACATTGACCAGTTTTTGCCCGGCCAATCCCACTTGTTGTTTATCCAGACCTCTGCAAGGAAATAATCTCTCACACTGTCGGTGTCAACAAGCTTTGAGAACTCCTCATAATCTGCCTGTGCGGATAAGTCTTTGTGAGAAGCAAAGAAATCTGTAAGCTCCATGAAGAAATATTCCTCGTCTGTTTCTCCCTCCGGAAGCTTGCCCTCGTCAAGCTTGTAGCCGCTCTGATAGGTTTCTGCGTCGCCTTTGTAAACCACCACATCGTCTTTGTTCACACCGTAGTGGCTTTCAAAATAATTGTCGGAATAGTCTTCCTCCAGCACATAAAGTCCCCAGTATTCGCCATTCAGATAAACAACGCATGGACGTGAAGCCTTTGTTGAGCCGTCAAGCTCTGTCATAAGACTCTGCCAATAGGTGTCATTGAATTTTGCCGTAAAAGCACAGTTTCCGCCTGCACGGAGAGTAAGCGTCTTAAAGCTGTCGATAGTTTCATTAGATGCGTTTTTCAGCCCCTCAAAGACCTCATAATTAAACTTCTTTTCACCATATTTCTTTCTGGCGTAAAGCCTGAATCCCTTTTGCAGGTCGGAGCGTGAATAGTTTCCCTGTATCCTTATGCCGCAATCCTGTGACAAAGCGTTCGTCACATTTCCCTCGGCTGAAATCTCGTTAAACTCGATGTGACAATTACGTTCCCATTCCTTGCCACGCTGTTTGTAGTTTGCGTCAAGCTGTCTTGCAGTTTCGTTTTCTATGCTTTCTCCGCTGGCTTTATAGTCCTCGAGTGCCTTGTTGAAAATATCTCCCTTTACGTAAATGCCGATCTTGCTGTCGAAAAGATCGCCATAGTCCATTGTGATGTTCATTACCGCAAGGTCATGCCCTGCCGCTTCACAGCTTTCTTTAAGCCCTTTTATATGCTCCTCTGCGCTTCCTATGTAAAAGCTGCCTGAGAAGCTTTTTGAAACGCTTCCGTCACTTTTTTCGCTTGACGCTCTTATAACAGTGCATTTGTCCACCGCATTGTCAGAAGGTGCTTTTTTGTTGCACCAGAAATCCCCTTCGCCAAAGCTGAACTCATTGAAATTTCCCGATATCATTTCCGTCGGCACGGCTGAAACCACATTAGGGTCATTGCTTCTGTCTTTTATTTCGATAGGGGCAGTGTATTCTTCTCTCGTGGCAGATGTCCTAGGGTCTGTGCCGTCAGTGGTGTAGTATATCTTCTCACCCTCGTTTGCGGTAAGCTCAAGGCTGAAACCGCTGTCATAAAAGCCGCTTTCCTGCGAAAAACCTATCACGCTGTCATTGAGGTCAAACTCAGGTTTGTCTGTTTCAGGTTCGGTGGTGGTATTATCATAGTCTGAAACACTGCTGTCCGCTTTGCCGGAGCTTTCAGCCGCCTTTGATGAAGCCTGTGAACCGTCCACACCCTTTGAACAGCCTGACAGCATAAGCACTGCGGCCATAAGGCATAATATTTTTCTTGCGTTCATATATTTCCTGCTTTCTGTTTTATGTAAACGTTTTACTTTGCACATATGATTGTACCATAACAAAGCCCTGGAAGCAATAGAAACGCTCCATTTTCGGCATTTGCAACTGTTTGAAGCCTGTTTGTTTGTCTATTATGGATATAAAAAGCGACATAAAAGAGCGTCGGATAAAACTACCCGACGCTTTGTGTATTGTATTTTAAATTATTGTTTGTTTTTATTGTAGATTATCATAAGCCCTTTGAGCAGAAGCTCATCGTCAATGACGATGTCACGCTTGCAGTAAGGAACTATTATCTTTGCCACACCGCCTGTGGAAACCACAGTGCATTTTTCACCAAGCTCGTTTTCTATCCTCTCTATAACGCCGTCAATGCTTGCAGCGTTGCTATGGATTATACCGCTCTTCATACAGTCGATAGTATTAGTGCCTATGACCTTTTTAGGCGGTACAAGGCTGATGAAAGGAAGCTGTGAAGCCTTGCCCGAAAGCGAGTCGAGGGAAGTTCTAAGTCCCGGTATTATCATTCCGCCTATGAAATTCTTTTCCTTGTCTATTACTGATATGGTCGTAGCAGTGCCCATATCTATCATTATGATAGGCACAGGGTAGAGGTTTATCGCTGCAACTGCGTCTGCAACTCTGTCGCTTCCAAGCTGTGCGGGATTGTCGAGATTTATCTTAAGTCCCGTCTTTATTCCAGGCCCTACCACCATGATGCGCTTTTTGATAAGCCTCTCCATTGCCTCTTTCATAGTAAGCGTAACAGAAGGCACAACCGATGAGATTATGCCGCCCCTGAAATCTGACATATCTATAGAATGTATCTCAAGAATGTTCTTGAGCATTATGGCATATTCAAGTGCCGTGGACTGCTGATTTGTAGAAAGTCTTTCAACAAAAAGTATCCTGTCGCTTTCAAAACAGCCCATTACTATGTTAGTGTTTCCTATATCGACCGCTAAAACCATTTGTATGTTATCCTTTCGGTGAATTTATGCCTGCGCTTTGTTTTTGCTGGGTATGAACCTTGCCTTATAAAGTGCAGCACCCACTGTGCCTGTAACAAATGTACATACAGCCATTTCGACCAGAGCGTTTATGCCTACAAAGGTGCAGATGAATACTATGATATTCTTTCCGCCCATAAGCTCTTTTACATAATCGGTGTTGCCGAAAAGCAAAACAAGCGCACTCATAAAGAACGCAGTGTTCAAAAACGCAGTAAAAAAGCCTGTAACAGCATATGAAACATAATTGTTTGTTACCTTGCTCATGCCTTTTGCAATAAATCCTACGATAATGCCGTCAAGAAGTCTTGGCACAAATCGCTGAACGAAAGCCAGGACCGGATCGATCGCAACAAGTGCTGCACCCATTCCGCTTGGCACGCCTATTCCGAAGCACTGCAAAAAGCTGAGCAGTCCGAAAACTCCTCCAATGACTGCACTTCCCACAGGGCCTACCGTTACAGCCGCTATCGCAATAGGAATTACGTTGAGAGTAATTACCAGCGGTCCGATAGGTATAGAACCTATAGGAGTGAACGAGAAGATCATTGTGAGAGCTGTCATCAATCCCAGTATCACCAATGATTTTGTGTTGACCTTTGTTTTCATATTAAATTTCCTCCTTGTTATTATTCCTCCATCATGGGAGGATACAATACAATACCAATATATTATAGCACATTTTTTCGCATATTTCCATAGCTTAAGCAAATTTTTTATGAATTTTTTTATCTTCATAAACAGGAATATCTCCGCACTCACAAATGTATAATTTATTAACAAAAGAAAACGAAATAAGCACTGCAAAATTCCATATAGTGCAAACAAAATCGTGATTTTTCATGTAATTGTGATATTTTTTACACCTGTTTTACACATTCATATGTACATTTAGCTGTATGCACATACTTATATATGCTATGTAAAAGTTAATAATTAATAGAATATTCATAGATTATGTTAGAATAGTTCATTGACATTTTGTATAATTAAAGGCAAGCAAAGAGGAAATTTGTGTGAGATTTACACAAACCTCTTTGAACACATTATTACATTACATATAGGAGGAATTAGAAATGAGATTTACATTACCAAGAGACCTTTATCACGGCAAGGGAGCATTGGAGAACCTGAAAACACTGAAAGGTAAGAAAGCTATCATCGTAGTCGGCGGCGGCTCAATGAAGAGAAACGGTTTTCTCCAGAAGGCAGAAGCTTATCTGAAAGAGGCTGGAATGGAAGTTAAGCTTCTTGAGGGCGTAGAGCCAGACCCTTCTGTAACAACAGTTATGAACGGTGCAAAGGTCATGCTCGAATTTGAGCCTGATTGGATCGTAGCAATGGGCGGCGGCTCACCTATCGACGCTGCAAAGGCTATGTGGATCAAGTATGAGTATCCTGACTGCACATTTGAAGATATGTGTAAGGTATTCGGTATCCCTGAGCTGAGAAAGAAAGCACACTTCTGCGCAATTTCTTCAACATCAGGTACAGCTACTGAGGTAACAGCATTCTCTATCATCACAGATTATGACAAGGGTATCAAGTATCCTATCGCTGACTTTGAGATCACACCAGATGTAGCTATCGTTGATCCTGACCTTGCTGAAACAATGCCACAGAAGCTGACAGCTCATACAGGTATGGACGCTCTGACACACGCTATCGAAGCTTATGTTTCAACAGCAAACTGTGCGTATACAGATCCACTTGCTATCCACGCTATCGAAATGATCCAGAAGGATCTTGTTGATTCTTATAATGGCGATATGGGCGCAAGAGATAGAATGCATGACGCTCAGTGTCTTGCAGGTATGGCATTCTCAAACGCTCTGCTTGGTATCGTTCACTCAATGGCTCATAAGACAGGTGCTGCTTTTGCTGATTACGGCGCACACATTATCCACGGTGCAGCTAACGCAATGTATCTGCCAAAGGTAATCGCATTCAATGCTAAGGACGAAACAGCTAAGAAGAGATATGGCGTTATCGCTGATTATATGCACCTGGGCGGTTCAAACGATGACGAGAAGGTAAAGCTCCTCATCGAGTATGTAAGAGGCATGAATGATAAGCTCAACATTCCTCACTGCATCAAGAACTATGGTACAGACAGCTATCCATGTGAGGAGGGCTTCGTTCCTGAGAACGTATTCCTTGAGAGACTCCCTGAGATCGCTAAGAACGCTATCGCAGACGCTTGCACAGGTTCTAACCCACGTCAGCCTTCACAGGAAGAAATGGAAAAGCTCCTTAAGTGCTGCTACTACGATACAGAAGTTGATTTCTAATTCTCCAGATTATAGAACAGAGAGCGTCCCGAACTTGTTTCGGGGCGTTTTCTGCTTTTTGTGTATTTCGCTTAAAAACACTTGATTTTTGCTAGGCTTTATGTTATAATTTTAGTAGACTTGGGAATTTTTATTATATAAGCAGGGGAGAGTGTTTATTTTGCAGGATATGGACTATTATTTTTCTCATTTTCCTGTGCTGGAAACAGAAAGACTCATACTCAGGGCGAAGACCGCTACTGACGCAGAGGATATGAAAACCTATATGGCTGACGAGAACCTTTACAAATATTGGGGCAGAAACATGACAAGGCAGGAAAGAGAGCCGTCGCTTTTTTTTGGACGCACTCTTAACAACGGCAAAAAGGATCATATAAGCTGGGGGATAGAGCTAAAGAAAAATCATAGGTTGGCAGGGGAGGTAAACCTCTTCAATATCGAGAATGACAGACAGGCAATGATAGGCTATCGAATCTCGGCGGCGTATCAGAACATGGGCTTTGTCACCGAGGCTTTAAGGCGTGTGATCAGATTTTGCTTTGAGGAAACAGGCGTGCAAAGACTTGAAGCTGAGGTCATGACGGTGAACGTGGCTTCAAACAGAGTAATGGAAAAATGCGGATTTACCTGCGAGGGAACAAAGCGTCAGGCAAAGTTTGTGAACATCTACACAGACTTCAATATCTATGGGCTTCTCAGAAGCGATATTATGGGAGAGCGTGCAGCTTCTACATAAGACAGAAAAATAACGGGCGAAAGATTTGGTCTTCCGTCCGTTTTGTGTTGTTCTGTATTAGCTTATCAGCCTATAGCTTTGAATGCCTCTCTTATTGAGCGCACACCGATTATTTTCATTGAGAATTTGCTTGTATCAACGCTTTTAAGCGAGTGCGCAGGAACGATACAAGTTTCAAAGCCCATTCGTTCGCACTCCGCAAGGCGCTGTTCACAGTGGGAAATGCTCCTAAGCTCTCCGCCTAAGCCTATCTCGCCAAGGGCGATAAGCTTGTCGCTTATGACCTTGTCCGTCAGCCCCGAATAAAGAGCCAATGCCACCGATAGGTCAGCCGCAGTGTCATCAAGCTTTAATCCGCCTACAATGTTGATGTAAACATCAAGACTGCCGAAAAAATAGCCAAGCCGCTTTTCAAGCACAGCTATTATTATCGCCATTCTGTAGTAGTCAAAGCCCGTGGCAGTACGTCTTGGGGAGGCAAGCACGCTCTTGCACACAAGTGCCTGGACTTCCGCCATAACAGGCCTTGTGCCCTCCATTATGCAGGCAACGCAAGTTCCCGAAGCGTCTGTCGGTCTGCCCTCCAAAAACATCATAGAGGGATTTTCAACTTCCAGCAGACCGCTGTCAGCCATTTCAAACATACCTATCTCATTCGTTGAGCCGAAACGGTTTTTTATGGCTCTCAGTATCCTGTAGGTGAGATTTCGCTGACCCTCAAAATACAGCACGCAGTCAACAATGTGTTCCATGACCTTTGGTCCTGCGATAGCACCGTCTTTGTTGACGTGACCAACTATGAACATTGGTATCTCTTCCGACTTTGCCGTGCGCATGAACATATTTGTACATTCTCTTACCTGAGTAACCGACCCCTGTGCAGAGGATATCCCGCTTATGTTCATGGTCTGGATAGAGTCGATTATGACTATCTCAGGCTTTTCTTTTACTATCACAGAGCATATCTGCTCGCAGTCATTGTCTGCAAGAAGATACAGATTTTCAGAATCAACATGAAGCCTGTTTGCACGAAGCTTTATCTGCCGTACAGACTCCTCTCCCGATACATAAAGTATGGTGTGGTCTTGTCCTAAATACTGACATATCTGCAAAAGCATTGTGGATTTTCCTATGCCCGGTTCACCGCCCAGAAGCACCAGAGAGCCTTTCACAAGCCCTCCTCCAAGCACTCTGTCAAGCTCTTTCAGTCCCGTTGCATAACGTATCTCGTTGTAGCTTGCGTCAACGTCGTCTATGCCAACTATCTTGTCGGAAATATCCCTGACAGTCGTGGGCTTAGACTTTGCACCGCCTGCCCTGACCGCAAGCTCGACCTCCTCAAAGGTGTTCCATTCGCCGCAGTTAGGGCATTTGCCGTTCCATTTTGAAGTTTCATATCCGCACTGACTGCACACATACGAAGTTTTCACCTTTGCCATATGGTCGTTCCTTTCTGCATATTTATCTGATGATTTGCTGATATATAAAAATGCTGCGCCGATTTTGTGTAGGGGCTGGCACCCCCGACAGCCCGTTTATGTTGCGGTGATCGCTCGTGCAAAGCGCTGAAATTACTTGCCCTCAAGACCCTTGAGAGCCTTTATCTCGTCACGGTCGAGCCTTATAACAGAATCCTTTATTACCTCAATATCGTCTTTCTTTACCACAACTACATTGTCGTTTTTATCCATTTTAACTCTCAGCTTGCCTGTGAGCAGATTTACTTCCTCGACAACGCCCTTTCCATCAGCCGTTCTTACGATAGCGCCCACCTTTGGTGTGTGCTTGAGAAGATCCTCATAGCTGTCCTGCTCGTATTTCAGACAGCACATAAGTCTTCCGCAAGTGCCTGAGATCTTCGTAGGGTTAAGTGACAAGCCCTGCTCCTTAGCCATTTTAATGGAAACAGGCTGGAACTCTCCCAAAAATCTTGAACAGCAGAAAGGCTGTCCGCAGATGCCAAGACCCCCAAGCATTTTTGCCTCGTCACGAACGCCTATCTGACGAAGCTCTATCCTCGTTCTGAATACCGCAGCAAGGTCTTTTACAAGCTCACGGAAGTCAACTCTGCTCTCGGCGGTAAAATAGAAAAGAAGCTTGTTGTTGTCAAAAGTACATTCAACGTCGATAAGATTCATTTTCAGCTTGTGAGCGGCTATCTTCTGCTCGCATATCTTGAAAGCGTCCTTTTCCTTTTGTCTGTTTTTTTCGATAGTTTTCATATCGTTAGGGGTGGCAAGCCTTATAATGCCTTTTACGGGGTTTGTGAATCTTGTTTCGTCTATTTCCCTGTCCACAAGCGCAACTTCACCACATTCAACGCCCCTTGCGGTCTCAACGATAACTTTGTCGCCCATTTTAACGTCATAGTCTTTTGGGTCGAAGTAGTATATCTTGCCAACGCTTTTAAAGCGTACTCCGATTATTTTTAACATCTCTTTTTCCTTTCAAATATATATCACGGCTTTGCCGTCAGCTACTTTCCTGTGACAGAATATATCTGTCCTGCCAGACTGTTTATAGTCAGGCTTATGTTGCAGTTTGCGTCTATCCTGCCTATGTAGTCAGAAACTATATCGTAAAGCCTGACCGCTTGATCTGAGGAAAGGCTTCTGCTGAGCGTCTTTGCACCCTCTTTCGCACAGCTCACAGACTTTTCACTTTCTCCCCCGAGCCTGAATGCCGCACTGTCACGGAGTATCTCTTGAAAAAGGCTCAGCCCCTCTCTCAGCAACGTTTTTTTGCCGTCTGCCGCAAATAGCGTTTTCAAAACGTCATATTCGTTTCCGCCGCACATTGCGTCGCACAGACCTCTTGCAAGCTTCACGCTGTCAAAAAACTGGGAGTGTTCAAGATACTCGACACATCTGCCGATATTTCCACGTCCTGCGGAAACAGCTTCGCTTATGAGCGCAGGGGCAGTGGCGGGATATTTCTCCTGCAAACACGCCATGCTCTCCGCCTCCGTGACAGAGGTCATTCCAAGGGAAAGCACTCGTGAGATTATGGTAGGCAGAAAAATTTCCTTGCTCCTCGCCGTAAGTATTATAGCGGTATGCTCAGGCGGTTCTTCAATGACTTTAAGCAGAATGTTCTGCACCTGAATAACAGTGTTCACCGATAAGTCAAGGTCAGGGATTATGTATACTTTCATTCTCGCCTCGTTCGGTGCAACGGGAGCTTCCGCAACTATAGGTCTGATAGAATCGTCAACGATGTAGTTGCCGTTGCTGTTCGCCTTTGCCACCATAACGTCAGGGTGAGCTCCGTCGGCTATCATTCTGCAGGTCCTGCAAATGCCGCAAGGCTCGCCTGTCTGACGTTCGCATAAGAGTGCCGCCGCTATCCACCGTGCAAGGGTCTTTTTTCCAAGCCCCTTTTCTCCGTGTATCATTATGGAGTGCGGCTCTCGTTTCTTTTTTATCATCTCAGATACGAGCCTGCGAGGCTCGCTGTTTCCGTATATTATCAAGCCCTCAGACCCCTTTCTGGAAATTTTCTATCCCTTAGACTTTCTCGAAACGCTCGATATCAGTAACGAAAATAGTTGCGCCGCCGATAGCCACCTCAACAGGATATGAAGCTGCACCGTCAGGCTCCATGATAGTAGATGACGGAACGAACTGCTTTCTTTTCTTTGAATACTTTTTGCAGACCTCTATAACAAGGTCTACCTGCTCATCAGGGCAGCAGATAAGAAAGGTGGTGTTTCCTGACATAAGAAAACCGCCTGTTGAAGAAAGCTTTGTGGCTCTTATGCCGGCTTTCAGAAGTCCTTTATTTACAGCGTAGGTATCATCGCTGTTTACGATAGCATAGACAAGTTTCATGATTTTGCCTCCTGTTATTTTGATGTAATAATAGCTTTTTTAGCTACACCTTATATTATAGCACATTTATGCGTTCAATTCCATAGTTTTTCAAAATTTTTATTACCTGCGGTGTTATCTCCTCACCGCTCACTGCCACAGGCACAGAGGGCTGACAGCTTGTGACGGTCATTCCGCATATAAGACCGCAGGCGTCCTCAACATTTACAGTGTGCTGAGCCGAAAAAGCCGCCTGTCTTATACCCATGCGTTTTATCCCTTTTGGTATAGCGGGTAAGTCACCGAAAAGCCTTATCCTAGGCTGTTTTATCTCTGAAAACGCCTTTTCAAGTTTCAAAAAGTCCTCCTCGCTGTTGAAAGGCGACGGCATAAGCACAACATATTGTGTGTCGCTGTATTCAGGTTCGATGCCATATTCCCTCAGCCTGTCTGCAAGGTCGTCACCTGTGATACCGCTTTTGTATGCGGCAACGGTTATCTTCATAGGCTCTTCGCCTATGGTATGCCAGCCGAAAGCTGTTATCCTATCTTTGCAGACTCTTACTCTTTCCACAGTGCGCTCAAGGTCACGAGGAAAACTGCCATTCACATAATCAGCGCAAAGGTCAAGGCTTTCCATTATAAGATAGGAGGGACTTGTTGAGCCAAACATTGACATTATCTCTTTGGCGCAATCATCATAAATCGCAGGGGCGTGATTTGAAATATGAAGCATTGCTCCCCCTGTGTAGCATGGAAGCGTTTTGTGAGCAGAGTCACAGCACATATCAGCCCCCAAGTCCATGGGGTGCAGGCTCTCAGGGAGAAACTTCAGATAAGCTCCGTGAGCGTTGTCGCAAAGAAGAGGCACGCCGTATTTCCTGCAAACCTCGCTCATGCCCTTTATGTCGCTGAGATCGCCAAGATAGTCAGGTGAGGTCACGTAAACGCAATCTGCCTTTGTCCTTGACAGCACCTCTTCAACGTCCTCGGGAGTGACGCTTCCTGCGCATATAGACGTAAACTCGCCCTTTGGATATATCCACTCCACGTCAATGTCAAGGAGTATGCAGGCGTTTATAAATGCCTTGTGGACGTTTCTTGGTGCGGCAACAGTTATCTTTTTTCCTTGCCCACTACGACATACTATGCCAAGCATTGCCTTTATGCAAAGGCTCGACCCCTCGGCAGAGTAAAAAGTCCGCCTGCTGCCATAGGCTTTTGCCATTTTGGCTTCGCTCTGTGCGATGATCCCCTCGGCTTCAAAAAGATAGTCCGCACCCTTTATTTCGGTGATATCCCACGGCTCAAGACCATGAAATTTCTGCCCTTTGTGACCCGGCATATGAAACCTCGCTATGCCTGACTTTGCATATTCTCTAACGAATTTATTCACAGGTGCGTTCAATGCTATCTCCCTTTCAGTGCGCTTTTGAGCATGGCAGGCTTCATGCCGCAGGAAATGCGCTTTCTTGCAAGCCCGATAGTCCTGGATACTGTGGATTTTGAAACACCCTCTGCGTCGGCTATCTCCTGCATTGTCATGCCCTTTGTATAATACATTATTATATAACATTTCTGCCGTTTCGTCAAATTTTCCCGCACTATTTCACGCATGAGCCTGTTTTCTATGGCAGAGGCAGGGTCGGGACTATCTTTCTCGGTGTCACGAGGACTTGAGATATAGTTTTGTGTAAGCTCGTATGATACCTTTGTGTGCTGCATAAAAATCCTTTCTTTATCTTTTTTCGATGTTTTCTGACCATTTTTTTACCCACTATATATTGTGGGCAAATTTTTGGACAAACACAATTTTCAAAATTCTTGTTTAATTTGTGGGAAATTAAACGGACTGTTTGTGCATTTTACCATTGCAATTTAAAGAAATATGTGTTATAATGTATCTGCAAATTTGTTTGAGGGTGTTTTGTTGGACTTATAAATATAAATAAAGAAAAAAGCCGATATGAACATCTTTTGAACGCAAAGGGCGGTATTGTGTAAGCTGCCCGTTCTATTTTGAGCTGAATACTGCGGATAAAAATAAAAACACAGGGCAGTGTGAAGCTTTAAGGAGAAGTGTAAAAATTTATGGAGAAAGTAAAGCTTAACAGATTGTCTGAGCTTACTGCTATTGCGAGAAAAAGAGAGCTTACCCCAGAGGAGAAGTCTGAGCGTGAGGCTTTGAGAAATGAGTATCGCAGAAGCGTTATAGCTAACCTGACAGGTCAGCTTGAAGCCACGACGATCATTGAGCCGGACGGCTCAAGAATTAAGGTTTCGGATATGAAACGCAGCGGGGAGGATAAAATAAAGTGACAGGAGTTTCCAGACAGAAACAGAAGCTTTTGACCATGAAAAAGCTTTTTGAGACCAAGACAGACGAAAAGCACACCATTACAGGAAACAGGCTTATCGAGATTCTGGGCGACTACGGCATAAAAGCTGAGCGTAAGACTATCTATGATGACATCAAGACCCTCTGCGACAGCGGAATGGATATTGAGATAACTAAGGACGGTCACTCCAACGCTTATTATCTTGCTCAAAGGCTGTTTCAGGACGAGGAGCTGTATGTTCTTGCAGACGCAGTTGCTTCAAGCAGGTTTCTTACACAGAAGAAATCGAAGGAGCTGTTAAAGAAGATACAATCACTTACATCAGAACACAAGGCAAAGGATCTGCGCCGAATGGTCTATGTGTCAAACAGGACAAAGACCTTCAACGAGCAGATATACTATGCTATAAACAGCATACAAGAGGGCATTTTCAGCGGTTTGGAGATACGCTTCAAGTATTACGAATACACCGTTGAGAAGCGCAAACAGCTTCGCCACGGCGGCGAGGTATATACAGTTTCGCCGTATTCTCTGGTTTGGGAAAACGACAACTATTACCTTGTGTGCTATTGCGAAAAGCATGAAAAGATATGCCGCTACAGAGTTGATAGAATGACTCAGGTCACTGTTACAGATATCCCCAGGAGGGAGCTTTCCGAGGAGGAGAAAACTGAGGTCACAAATCGTCAGACTATCTACGGAATGTACGGCGGCGAGCTTATGACGCTGCAGTTGCAGTTTGATAATAAGCTCATTGATGTTGTAATGGACCGTTTTGGTGAGAAAACCATATGTCACAAAAATTCCGACAATACCTTCTATATAAATGAGGAGGTGCAGGTCGCACCAACATTCTGGGGCTGGCTTTTCCAGTTCGGCTCACAGGCAAAGGTGCTTGGACCTGAAAGGGCAGTGGAAATGGCAAAGGACGCTATTTCAGATATTGCCGATTGCTACAAATAAAAATTTGGACAAGGATAAAAGAGCCGAGATATAAATAGGCGAACGTCTGCTGTAAAAGGCAGGCGTTTTTTATTTGGATATACTACATCACTATTGATTGTAGCACATATGTTCGATATTGTCAAGGGGTAATGTAAAATTTCCGTAAGATGTGGGCAAAAAGTTGACAGCACAGGGGCGAATATGTTATAATATTTACACAAGCAAAGGCGCTTTGAGTAGAAGATACCCAAAGCGCTGTTTTTATAATAAGGTAAAAAGGGGTGATAAGCTTGACCACAATGCTCATTTTATCTTCTGTGATAGTGCTGTGCTGTGTGTTTTTCAATAAAATATCGGACAAGTTTGGGCTTCCTGCATTGCTGGCGTTCATTCTCCTTGGAATGTTGTTCGGCTCTGATGGGCTTTTTAAAATAGAGTTCGATAACTATAAATTTGCCGAGGAGATATGCTCGGTGGGACTTGTTTTCATAATCTTCTACGGAGGCTTTGGCACGAAATGGAGCGAAGCCAAAAAGGTGGCAGGCAAGTCACTCATACTCGCTTCCGCAGGGGTTTTGCTCACAGCCTTTGCAACGGGAGCATTCTGCAAGCTTGTGCTGGGCTTCGAGTGGCTGGAAAGTCTGCTTATAGGCGCTGTTATAAGCTCCACAGACGCCGCTTCGGTGTTCTCTGTGCTTAGAAGCAAAAAGCTGAATCTGCGATACGGTACGGCTTCAATACTGGAGCTTGAAAGCGGAAGCAACGACCCTTGGGCTTATATGCTCACGGTTATAATACTTTCAGTAATGAAAGGCGGTGCGACGGCAGGAGGCTTTGTTGTGAGCTTGCTTGCACAGGTGTTCTTCGGTGTGGGCTTCGGTGCGCTTATATCTTTGGGCGCAGTGTATCTCATAAAGCGTGTGCGATTTGACGCAGCAGGCTTTGACGCTATCTTTGTTACTGCCATAGCTATACTTTCCTACGCTCTGCCCTCGGCAGTGGGCGGAAACGGCTATCTTAGCTGTTACATTGTGGGAATAGTCCTGGGCAACACAAAAATATCAGGCAAAACAGCCCTTGTGCATTTCTTTGACGGAATAACGGGCTTCACACAGATATTGCTGTTTTTCCTACTTGGACTTTTGGCATTCCCGTCACAAATGCCGTCAATAATACTTCCTGCGGCGGCGATAGCATTGTTCCTTACATTCGTTGCAAGACCTGCGGCTGTTACTGTTATCATGAAGCCTTTCGGTGCGAAGTGGAAGCAGATAGCCCTTATCTCATGGGCAGGACTAAGAGGAGCGACCTCCATTGTTTTCGCTATCATGGCGACAGTTGATGACGCATATATGAAAAATGACGTTTTCCATATCGTTTTCTGTATCGTGCTTATGTCTATCGGTATTCAGGGTACGCTTCTGCCGCTGTTTGCTAAAAAGCTCGATATGATAGACGATGAGGAGAACGTAATGAAAACGTTCAATGACTACAGCGACGAAACGGAAGTGCAGTTTATAAAGCTTTCTGTTCAGCCGGACAGCAATTGGGCAGGGCGGAAGATAAAGGATATACCTTTTCCGAGAGGTCTGCTTGTGGTGATGATACTTCGTGACAAAGAGAAGATAATACCAACAGGGAAAACACAGATACTTGCAGGGGATGTTGTGGTGCTGAGTGCGGCAGGCTTTTATGATGACAGCCATTTTGTCCTAAGCGAAATGAACCTTGATAAGCATCACGAGTGGTGCGGTCTGAAAGTGTCGGAGATAACAATGTCAGAGGACAGCCTGATAGTAATGATAAAACGTCAGGGGCGTATACTTATCCCAAACGGCAGGTTGCGGCTCAAAGAGGGAGATGTGCTTGTAGTCACGTCAGGATAGTTGATATAAGGCGGTGGATTGACTTGCGTTTTGTGTGAGCCGTTTATATGAAAACCACTTTGCTTTTCTTATCAGCTTATTTTCAGTGTCTTTTCATAAAACTATCATATTGAACAGGTATTATATATACAAGGTCAGAGGAACACCGAGAAAGACCTCAGGCAAAAGCTTTGAGAGCTTGATGAAAGTTCCGTCAACCAATTACTCATAATGAGTTTTTCATATAATGAGTTTTCATATATAATTTTCCTTCATTCTTCTTTTCATTTCATCTCGCTGTGCTCTGAGTTTTCAGAGTGCGGCAAAAGTGAAATGGCATGGGAAAATACATAACTTCAGCATTCCCCATTCATAATTTTTTCTTCATATTATACTTCTTACTTCTCTGAAAGACCCTGCGGCTTTTGCCACGGGGTCTTTTGGATTTGTAGAATTTATATCAAAACAAACGTTCTTATCTGTGCATATCGACAAAAAACTTGCTGTCCAAAAAATTACCCCTCAAATTCATCAAGTTGTGTTATCATACATACAGCCCCGAAATAGAAAAAGAAAAATATGAGGATGTGTGTAAAAATGATATGGATAATAATGATGAATGTTTTTATCGTTGCGGCAGGTGCAGGCGGCGACAGGTGGCTTATGAAAACTATAATGAGAATGGTGCTGTTTTTCCTGTTTGTTGCGGTGGCAGAGAGAAACATGGGAGCAGTGTTTGCCGCAGGCATCGTGTTCACAGCGGCATGGGCGGCACTGTCGCTTTTTGAAGCGGAAACCAAAAAGAAACGCCATGCGAATAAGGTCAGACAGTGCCGTGTAAGAAAAGATATAAACCGTACAATACAAATTGAGCAATAATTAACAAAAAAATCACTTATTTTATGGGCTTATGTGTTATAATTAATAATGATTGTAATAATTTAGCCTGAGAGGTGATACAGCTTTTGAAAAATTCTGCTGATTTTGAACTGTATGATAAAATAAAAAAATATAGAAGATCTATTTTGAAAACAAGCGTGTCAGTGATGTTCATTGCTTGTATGCTTGTGTATGCGTGTGCCTGCTATTACAGCGGTGTGAACGCATTTCATAAAGAGGCTCAGCTTTGCTCTGCCATAAATGCGGAAGCAGACCAGAATGTGGCTGCCTTTATGAAGAAAATGGAGGACACTGCCAAGCTTATAATGGGCAATGAGGACTATGCGAAATATGATCCTGCTGATACGTCAAAGAGCGAATTTGCCGTGCTTAATGAGGAGAATGCTCTCACTGAGAGGCTTATAGAGCTAAGTACGCTGGGCAACTATACAGATTTTGGCATTGTAAGCAGTAATGAACATAATGTGGGAAAGATAACCGACGGTACAAAGGATATCTTTGATGATGAGATATACAAGAGAATTTCCGCTCTTATGGGGGACAGCAAGATAAAATGGTTCACGGGACAGGACGATAACTACAGACGAGTGTATTTCGCAGGCAGGATAAATGACGATCTTATTTTTATCTCCTCTGTGTTTTCAACAGAGTTTGATCTTGTTTTTCTGCCCTCTGACAATTACAGAGAGATAAATACCATGCTGTGCGATGACGATGGCAGGATAATCTATGCTAACGACGGAAAAAGTGTTGTCGGCGAAAAGCTCGATGAAAAGCTCTCTAAATTCCTTGAGGGCGGCACCGGAGTCACCGTTTCGGATATGACTACTATCTGTGCTATTGATGATTGCAGTGACGATTGGGTGGTCATTACTACCGTGGATATGTCAGACACTTTGCGCCATTATGTGAGAACAGGGCTTAAATGCTTCGGTATCTTTATTTGCTGCGCAGTCATATTTATTATGATATCTGCGGCAGCGGCGGCGGATAACGACCCGCAGAACGGACCGAAGTTTGGGAAATATCCAAAAGTGGACGAAAATACAGGGCTTTTCACTGCGGAATATACCGAAAACAGCATTATGGATAAAATGGAGACTTGTATCTCAGGCTCGACTATCGCATTTATTATCGTGAAAATAACAAATCTGGAGCTTATAAGGCTCAACTATGGAGAGGAGATAGTGGCGGAAGCTGAGCGAAAGGTCGCCGAAATACTGGTGGAGAACCGCAAGGAGGGCGATATCTGCGGAATTTTCAGGGAGGGAGAGTTTGCTCTGTTTGCAGACCACACGAACTTTGACCTTGTGAGAGCCTATGGTAATGTGAGGGCTTATGTTAAAGAGCTTAACGATAAGCTGAAGGAATGTTGCCTTGACGATGACAGGGGCTACATAAAATGTGCAGTGGGTGCGTCGGTCTACCCTGAAACAAGCGATGATTATGATGAGCTTTACGAAATGGCGGAAAAAGCCTGCGAGAAAGCAGAACACAGTGAGGACGCAAGAGCGGTGATATATGATAAAAAAGAGGAAGAGGTGAGCCGTAGTTGAGAACACGCATTGTAAGGTGTGCGGCTTTGACCGCTTCAGCGATCTGCACAGTGACTGTCATGACGGGCTGTGCATTGTCTGAAAGGAGAATGGAGCATACCGTAAAGACCGAGGTGTCCTTCTCGTGGTGGGGCAAGGACGCGCGTAACGAGTATACTCTCGACGGGCTTAAAGCCTATCAAAACAGCAATAAGGACGTTGTGGTAAGGCCTGAGTATGCAGACTTTGACGGCTTCAAAACACGAATGGACGTGGAATTTTTCTCTGACACCACCGCAGATATCATGCAGTTAAATTACAGCTGGCTCTATGAATATTCTCCCGACGGCGAGGACTTTTATGACCTTAATGAGCTGTCGGAATACATAAATCTTTCAGCATTTGATGATGACAGCCTTTCATATGGCACAATAAACGGCAAACTTAATGCCTTGCCTACCGGTACGAACTGTATAACCTTCTACTATAATAAGACCATGTATGACAGATATGGTCTGAGCCTGCCTGAAAATTGGTCTGACCTTATAAATGCGGCAGAGGTCATGAAGTCAGACGAGGTGTATCCTGTTGAAATGACAAAAAAGGCGGCTTATCTCAGCTCTGTGGCGTATTTGGAGCAGGTAACGGGAAGAAAAATGTTATCTGACAGCGGTGAGTTTCAGTATACCTCGGAGGACGTAAGGCTCATGCTCGCCTTTTATCAGGAGATGCTAAATAAAAAGGTCACAAAGCCTGCGTGGGATTTCGATAGGAACGATCTCGAAAAGTGCCTGACGGCGGGTGTTGCTTCCTGGATATCAGACGCAGAGTATTACTGCGAGCCTGCTCAGAAGCTTGGCTTTGACATCGTTATAGGCGATTATCCAAAGCATAAGCAGGCTGTAAGCAGCGGCTGGTATAAAAAGCCAACAAGCGTTTATGCCATAAAGAAAAATACCAAGTCCCCTGAGGAAGCCGCAAAGCTTCTTGACTATCTTGTGAACGGTGAGGAAATGGCTCTCCTGCAGGGCATGGGAAAGGGCGTGCCTGCATCAAAGGCGGCATTGGAAGCCCTTGAAGCGAGGGATATGCTTGACGGGATAGAGTATAAAGCCAACGAGAAAATGGCAAACTCAGAGGAGCTTGAAATAATGTCACCGAAGCTCGAAGATCAGGAAGTACTTGACCTTTTTATAAGCACCTCCGAGTCGCTCTATTATGGCAGGGCGGAGATAGAAAACGCTTCTGAAAATCTGTATAATAAGATGAAGGAATTATACAAATAGTTAAACTTGTGAAACAATTAGTGCAAAATGTATTCAAAAATGAATGAGAAGTGTACAGAGTTCACAAAAATAACGAAAGTGTTAAATAAGTCTTGACAATTTATTTGTTTTAAGATATAATTAAGAACGATGTAAGGTAATGCATCATAAAACGGTGTGTGACAAAGTGTGTGACAGAATTTCTTGTGAGAACGTCAACATAGTGTTACCAATCGTCAAAATGCCTGATTAAAAATTAGTTTTTCGTCAAGTTGAACAAAGTTGAGAAAAAATCCGAAAAACTATTGACATTTTGGACAAGATGATGTATACTTTAATCATGGTGATAAGGAGAACGCAAAGAACTCCGAAAGCCACTTAATTATTGGAAAGTAGCTGCTTAAATCGGCTTGCGGCACTTTTATAAACAAATTTATTTAATTTATTATGGAGGGATTTTCTATGAAGAAATCTAACAGAAAAGGTTTCACCCTTGTAGAGCTCGTAGTTGTTATCGCTATCATCGGTATCCTTGCAGCTATCCTCGTTCCTACAATGATGAACTATGTAAAGAAGTCAAAGCTCAAGACAGCTAACTCAAACGCTAAGCTCGTTTTCACAACTGTAAACAACGAAGCTGCTGATATGCTCGTTGAGGGTACATCAGTAACAGGCTCTGCTTCACAGAGTAGTGCAGTTCAGGTTAAGAGTTTGCAGAAGGCTAGTCCTACAACCGCAGTAGATAAGCTCGCTAACGCAGTTTACAACGCACTCAAGGACAATGGTGACGGTGCTGGTTACTGCCTATATATGATTAATGATGACGGCAGCGTTAAGTTTGCTCAGTGGTGTGACGTTGAGGCTAAAGGTGCTACAAAGGGTGTTCTTGGTCAGTATCCTAACCCATGTAAGGACGCTGATAATGCTAATAAGGTATTCTCTTCAACAGCCTACACTTCAGCAAGCTGGAAATCATAATTTGAGAAATTCAGAACCGCTCATATGAGCGGTTCTTTTTTTGTCTTAAAATATATAAAATAGACAATCAGAATATCCTGCCTTTGTGCAAATGGTAAAATTGAGTAATAAAGCTTGCCTTTTCCTTGACAAAATCGGGTAAATTTTGTATAATATATTTGTCGAAATATTAAATGGAGATCAATATTTTGATGAAAGAATTGAGGGAAAGACATGAATAAAAAAGGCTTTACTTTGGTGGAGCTTGTGGTCGTTATTGCCATTATCGGCGTGCTTGCGGCTATTCTTATACCAACTATGATGAGTTATATCAGAAAAGCAAAGCTTAAAAGCGCAAACAGCAATGCAAAGATAGTGTTCAATACTGTAAATGCGGTCGTGACGGATATGCAGTGTGAGGGCAAAGATATCGACGTTCAGTCATGTACGGCTGTGGTCGATTGCACCGCAGAGCCTGACGAATCCAAAAAGCTTGAAAAAGCCGTCCATGACGCACTTAACGTCAATGGCGACAATGCAGGCTATGCTTTTTGGATAGCAGGGGAGGACGGCAGATATAAGCTTGCACAGTGGTGTGATACAAGTTCGCCAGGGTCTAAAGGCATAGTAGGGCAGTATCCTGACCCTGTGAACAAACCTGACGATCTCCCTGAGAATTTCAGTTGGGGCGTTAAATTCTGAAGCTATTGACGATTTGTCATTGCCGTGGAATAATTAAGATAACAAAAAAAGAGGCATACTGTTGTAAGCGGTTTACCTCCAATATAGTTTTTTCTTTAAGAAATAATCGACCTATTGGACGTGGGGCGGTTATTTCTTTTTATTGCAGACGTTGAGTACAAGCCTAATCATGTCAATATTTGTCGCAAAAAGTTTTACAAAAACATTGACTAATTTCTTAATAAATGGTATAATTTATATGTCAATTATTTTTTTGGAGGATATTAATGAAAGAGAAATTTAAAAGCTGGGCGTTCAGCAAAGAGCATGGAAAATGCGATGTTATAACGCTGATAATATACCTGCTTGGCGTCTGCACTGTATCGTTTTTTCATGAACCGTGGTTTGATGAAGCTCAATCATGGGCGATTGCACGTTCGGGAACTATAAAGGAAATACTTTTTGAGATACCGCACTATGAGGGTCATCCGCCGCTGTGGCATTTGATACTTACGCCATTTGCAAAGCTTGGCGCACCCTATGAGCTGTCCCTTGCGGCAGTCAACATATTTTTCATGACCCTTGCTGTGGCGGTCTTGCTTTTCAAGTCACCTTTTCCAAAGCTGATACGTTGTCTGTTGCCGTTCAACTTCTTCCTGTTTTATCAGTACGGCGTTATAAGCAGACCCTATTGCATACTTGTGCTTGCGATTTTTCTTGCGGCAGTGTGCTATAAGAATAGAAATGAACACCCTGTAAAATATCTTCTGTGCCTTGCGCTTATGTGTGCAATACATTCCTATGGACTTATCATTGCAGGCTGTCTGTGCGTTGTGTGGCTTATAGAGATATTTACCGAGTATAAACAGAGCAGTAAGCTTGCCGACATTGTGAAAGACCGCCGCTGTTGGCTGATGTTTTGTCTGCTGATACTTGCGGTGTTGATACTGATCTCTATCATGCCTGAAAGTGATGTTTATGTAGGCGGTAAGACAAATAAGAACGATAATTTTTCATTGAGCGTTGGTGTGCTTAATGTAGTTGTTTGGTTTGTGCTGCTGACTGAATCTTTCTTGACATCGTTTTTTGACTATAACGGTATAACTGCAACCACCTCAAATACAATTGCTATGGCTTTGGTCGCTATTCCTATTTTTATTGTCTTTCTGACCTTTATTCACAAAAATAAAAAAACACTGATGTTTGTTCTGACGTATGGTGTTCTCGCTGTCTTTAGCTCTATTGTCTATATATCGCCGCACCATGTCGGCATATTTACATCTTTGGTTATTTTTACAATATGGACTATGCTCGATGAAAATGATAAGGTCGAGATACCCGAATATATGCTGAAAATATATAACAGTGTAAATTCAAAACTTCAATGCGTTTTGAAATTTATAGTATCACTGGCTCTGATAATTCCGGTTCTGTGGAGCTGTGTTTCATCGTATTATGATATACGCTATGCTTATTGGTGCAATGAAGCGGCTGACTTCATAAAAGAATATCACCTTGATGATTACAAAATACTGGGCTATTGGCAAACCATACCAAAAAGTGATTTTGACAGTGACGATTTCTGGGGCATAGACGAAGAAGATTATGAATGGATCGATTTTCCGAATCTTCAAGGCTTATCTGTTGCTATTGACCCATATTTCGACCATAATATTTTCTATAATTTCAATATAGATGATCCTGACAAAACGTATCAAGATCACAAAACTAATACCCAAGAGCAAGCAGAAGAAGAGTTCGCAAAGTGGCGTGAGCAAGGCGAGCCTGACGTTGTTATCGAACGTTGTGAGATAACAAAGGCATATCCTGACATAGACGTTGATGATTTTGTGGCAGTCAAGAGGATATATTTTTATAAACCATATAAATTTGAGACATATGACCAATATATAACCATCTATGTAACAAAAGATCTATTCAATAAGATCGGCACTCTTGAAGAATTGACCGCAAAAAAGCTATACTAAGACCAACCGCCGAGGACTCCATCGCCCTCGGCGGTATTTTTCTACCCAAAATAAACCCCATAATACCTGCAAGCCTTTATCATAAAATCCTCGCTCACATCAAAATGTTGCGCAAGCAGATAAATGCTGTCCAGATTTTTCTTTATGGCTTTGATAAGCTCGCTTTTCGGTATCAGATTTTCTATCGCCCACTTGTCTGCACGGTATTCATGCTGTGAGATGTTGTCTGCCGTGGCGTATCTGTTGTAAAACGCACCCTTTACGCAGTGACCTATCTCGTGAGCAGTGCGCTCCTTCAAAAGCCTTGCAGGCGTCTGGCTGTCTATGCCGATCGCACAGCCACCTGCGCCAAAAAGCGATATCGCCCCGCACTTTGGACAATCAATAAAATCTATAGTTATGTTCTCCTGCCTGCAAATATCATACAATTCCTGTATGTTCGTCATCTCTCACTTTTCACCAGCCTTTCTGCGCTTTGCTTCCTCTCTGAGCATGACCATTTCTGCATACTGCTTGACCTCGTCAAACATTTCGTCCGTCACTCCAAGCGTGCCGTTGAATAATGCATATTTCAGCTTCGTGTCAAAATCTTCTTCCCTGCCAGATATAAGATATTGTACGCTCACTCCAAATCTGTTCGCTATCTTTGTAGAATTCTCTGCGGAAAGTCGTTCCGTCCTGCCTTTGCTCAGCTCAGATAAACAGCTCCTCGTTATAGACAGCTCCTTGCACATCTGCGACACCGTCATATGGTTCTCCTCGCATAGTTCTTTTATCCTTTTGTACATTTCAGTCATATTTTCTTCCTCCAATTGTGATCTTTTCACAAAAGATACAGAAGTCTGTATCAAATTCGCTGATAGCTATTGACTTTTGCAGAAACCTGTAGTATACTGTATGTATCGTTAGTACAGATATCTGCATAAAATCTGGCTTTGACATAATTATAATACATTTTCCTGTAAAAGTCAAGAGGATAAATCGCCCCCCTTTTTGACATCTCCGCCCCGAGAGATATACAGAAAACGGTTATCTGAAATGTCATTGCTTTATTTTATTTACAGTATATCATACTAACTGTCCAAATGTCTGTACAAAAAGGCGAAAGGAGAAAAATGTACGATAATATAGATTATTCCGTAGAGGTAAATTCCATAAAAAGGCTTGCACCCTCGGCGAGCCGATATAATTTCAGAAGCGGTGGAAGCAGAGTTAATACAGCCGCACTGCGAAAGCTTTCACAGTATCGCAAACTAAGGTGGCAGGAGTGGAAGCTTAAAGAAGATATCTGCGAAATGTCCTCACAGCTTGCCGCAGTGGGGGAGCATTGCGGCAGGGTAGCCCACAGAGGGAAAAAACTTACTGACTTGTGGCTTGACCTTGCAAAGGTGCAGCTTCGCTTGAGAGAATGTGAGGAGCTTGCGGCAAAAATGCCAAAACGTTATCGTGGCGTGGTGAAAAGCCGCTATTTTGACGGCTCAAAGAAGCACCCACCTGAGTGGGGAAGCTCCGCCGCAGAGTTCGGCTTTCCATTTGGAGGAGAAGAACTGCGCAGGCAAGTGACAAAGTGCCTGAATGAAATATGCAATTAATAAAACACCTTACACAAGGTAAGGTTTAAATGCCCGCCACGGCGAACATATAGCTTTCCCAGCATATCACGCCAATGGGCGGAAATGAAAAAATCCGCTACCATAAATGATAGCGGATTTGGTGCAGGTGCAAGCACTTACAAAGTAAAAATAACAATTAACTACACCTAGCGGCGTAATAGTAAGATTTAAAAGGAAGTTGGGCGTAAATCGCCCACCACGGCGAACATATAACTCTCACAGCATATCACGCCTATGGGCGGAAATAAAAAAATCCGCTACCATAAATGATAGCGGATATGGTACAGGGGCTCGCCCCTGCTGGTGCGCCTGACAGGAATCGAACCTGCGACCTCAAGAGTCGGAGTCTTGCGCTCTATCCAACTGAGCTACAGACGCATATAAGGAGCGGAAATCCGCTCCTTATTTTTTTATAAATTTTTTTATCTAAGCTTAGCTCCGCATGGCAAGTCCTGATCCGGGAAAATAACGCTTGCCGCACCGTCAGGTGTGTCAGCCGCACATATCATGCCGTTTGACTCAACTCCGCAAAGCTTCACAGGCTTCAGATTGGCTACAATAACTACCTTCTTGCCAATAAGATCTTCAGGCTTGTACCATGCCGCAATGCCTGATACTACCTGCCTGCCGCCAAAACCATCGTCAAGCTGTAAGCAAAGAAGCTTCTTGGACTTCTTTACCTTCTCGCAGTCCTTAACAAGAGCAACTCTCAGATCTACCTTTGCAAAATCATCTATGGTTATCTCGTCAGCTATAGGCGCAGGCTCAAATCCATCGTCAGCCTTTTCCTCAGGCTTTGCATTGCTGCCTATTATCTTGTTAAGCTCCTCTATCTCCTTGTCAACGTCAATTCTTGGGAAGATGATCTCACCCCTGTGAACTGTAACGTCAGCAGGAAGTACACCGAATTTGCCGGCGTTCTCGTATGTGATGTCGCTCTCAGCCGCACCTATCTGCTCCCATACCTTTGGCATTGTTGTAGGCATAAAGTTGCTGAGAAGCGTTGATACTATCCTGATAGTTTCAAGCAGATTGTAAAGAACTGTCGCAAGTCTTGCCTTTTTGCTCTCGTCCTTGCCAAGTACCCATGGAGCAGTTTCGTCAATGTACTTGTTAGCTCTGGATACTACCTTGAATATCTCAGCCAAAGCATTGTTTATCTGAGTCTTGTCCATGAACTCGTCGACCTTTGCTCTAAGCTCTTCAGCCTCAGCAATAAGCTCAGCGTCAAAATCGCCGGCCTCCCTGTCAGCAGGAAGCGTGCCGCCAAAATATTTGTCAGCCATAGCTACAGTTCTTGAAACAAGATTGCCAAGACCATTTGCAAGGTCAGAGTTTATTCTGTTTATCATTATCTCGTTTGAGAATGAGCTGTCTGCACCCAAAGCCATTTCACGGAGAATGTGGTATCTGATAGCGTCAGCACCATATCTCTCGCCAAGAATGAACGGGTCAACAACGTTGCCCAAAGACTTGGACATTTTCTGTCCGTTGAATGTTATCCAGCCATGTACAGCAAGATGCTTAGGCAGTGGAAGATCAAGCGCCATGAGCATTGCAGGCCAAATGATAGCGTGGAATCTCATGATATCCTTTGCTACCATGTGAACGTCAGCAGGCCAGAACTTGTCAAAATCATTGTACTGCTCGTTCCAGAAACCAAGTGCAGAAATATAGTTAGAAAGTGCGTCTATCCAAACGTAAACAACGTGCTTGTCATCAAATGTAACAGGAATACCCCACTTGAAAGTAGTTCTCGATACACAAAGATCCTCAAGACCGGGCTTGATAAAATTGTTTACAAGCTCAGTGGCTCTTGTCTTTGGCTGGAGATAATCTGTCTCAGTGAGAAGCTTCTCTATCCTCTCAGCAAATGGCGACATCTTGAAGAAGTAAGCCTCCTCCTTTGCCTCTGTTACCTCTCTGTGACACTCAGGACAACAGCCGTTCTCATCAAGCTGTGACTCAGTCCAGAAGCTCTCGCAAGGGGTGCAGTATTTGCCCTTGTATTCGCCCTTGTAAATGTAGCCCTTGTCATAAAGAGCCTTGAAGATCTTCTGAACAGTTTCAATGTGATAATCGTCAGTAGTTCTGATGTATCTGTCATAGCTGATGTTCATGTAGCTCCAAAGCTTTTTGAAAGTCTTGACTATCTCATCAACATATTCCTTAGGTGTAACACCCTTTTCAGCAGCCTTCTGTTCGATTTTCAGACCATGCTCGTCAGTGCCTGTGAGGAACATGACATCATAGCCCTGCATACGTCTGTATCTTGCAATAGAATCGCAGGCAACAGTGGTGTAGCAGTGACCGATATGAGGATTACCTGAAGGGTAGTATATCGGGGTAGTGATATAAAACGGTTTTTTCTCCATATAAAGGACCTCCGTAAAAGAATTTGCATAAGCAGCATTTCTTATATTATACTACTTTACAGTGGTTTCGTCAAGCGGTAAAGCGAGTAAAGTGAGGAGTGAGAAATTAGGAATGAGGAATGAGCAAAGCTGACCAAAGTTGTGCCCCCTGCACCGAGCGTAGCGAGCACTTAAACGCAGGCTCAAGCCCGGCGTTAGAGGGCTT